>OGYM01001418.1_pt1 | contig 17492 bp, 9 predicted proteins | sample 1576491 | NCBI WGS metagenome assembly OGYM01 (sample SAMEA3541515, study PRJEB24748) | human gut metagenome | biome: human gut; feature: human-associated habitat; material: faeces | place: China | collected 2012 | reverse complement strand
GATGACGCGCGACATGCTGCGCTGGCTCTATACGGCCCTGACGCGCGCCACGGATAAATTATATCTTGTAAATTTCGATGAAAAATTCTATGAATAGCGAACTCCATCCGCTCGAACCGTTTCTTCCCGCCAACGCCCGCATTCTGATGCTGGGCAGTTTCCCGCCCAAGCGCATCCGCTGGTCGATGGACTTCTTCTATCCCAACCTGCAGAACGACATGTGGCGCATCGTGGGCTACCTCGCCGCGGGGGACAAGTCGCACTTCCTGATGCCCGGCGGGCGGAAGTTCGACAAGGAGCGCATCGAGGCGTTCTGCCGCGAGCGGGGGATTGCGCTGTACGATACGGCGGTCGAAGTCATCCGACTGAAAGACAATGCGTCGGACAATTTTCTTCAAGTGGTGCGCGAGGTCGATCTGGCGGCTTTGCTGGCACGCATTCCCCACTGCCGCACCCTCGTTACGACGGGGCAGAAGGCGACCGATACGCTGCGCGCCGTCACGGGCTGCGGCGAACCAGCCGTGGGCGAAAGCGTGGCTTTCGAATATGCCGGACGCAGCATGCGGCTGTGGCGCATGCCGTCGTCGTCGAGGGCCTATCCGCGGCCGGTCGAGTGGAAGGCCGGATTTTACCGCAAAGTGTTCGAAGATAATGAAATTCTGTAATATACGGCACGCCTTCGTAGCAGATAAACCGAAAATAATTTCCCGTTTAGGCTTGGTAGGACCGCTAAATTCCGTTATCTTTGTGTGAAAATAACATACAATTTTTTATTGTGAACGCAGAAAAGAAAATAGAAAAAAAATATGTCGAGACCCCCCTGATGAAGCAATATTACTCCATCAAGGCGGTGCATCCCGACGCTATCCTGCTTTTCCGGGTCGGCGACTTTTACGAGACTTTCGGCGAGGACGCGATCAAGGCCAGCGGCATTCTGGGCATCACGCTCACACGGCGCGCCAACGGCTCGGCCACCTATGTCGAGCTGGCCGGATTTCCCTACCACGCCATCGACACCTACCTGCCCAAACTGGTGCGGGCGGGCGAACGTGTCGCCATCTGCGAACAGCTGGAGGATCCCAAGCAGGTCCGGGGACTGGTCAAGCGCGGCGTTATCGAGCTGGTGACGCCGGGCGTGGTGCTGGGCGACAATATACTGGCCAACAAGGAGAACGCCTTTCTGGCGTCGGTCTATTTCGGCCGTCAGACCACGGGCGTGGCGTTCCTCGACATCTCGACGGGCGAGTTCTACGTGGCCGAAGGTTCGGAAAACTACATCGACAAACTCATCTCCAACCTCGCGCCCAAGGAGGTCATCTACCAGCGCGGCTACGAAGACCGTTTTTCCGACGCTTTCGGGTCGAAACTTTATACCTACCGTCTCGACGAATGGGTTTTTTCCGAGGAGGTGAACCGCGAAAAGCTCTGCAAGCAGTTCGGCACCCGCTCGCTCAAGGGATTCGGCGTTGATCACTTCACCAGCGGTCTCTCGGCCGCCGGGGCGATTCTCTACTACCTCGAATTCACCGAGCACCGCGACATCGCGCACATCACCTCCATATCGCGTATCGATCAGGAGGATTACGTCTGGGTCGACAAGTTCACGATCCGCAACCTCGAACTCTTCTCGTCGAACGGCGCCCGCGAGAAGTGCAGTTTCGCCGACGTCATCGACCGTACGCTGACGCCGATGGGCGGCCGTCTGCTGAAACGGTGGATCGCCATGCCGATCAAGGACCCCGTGAAGATCGGGGAGCGGCTGGACGTGGTCGAGAAATTCGTCCGGGACGCCGATCTGGCCGACGTCGTGCGCGAACAGGTGGCGCTGGTGGGGGATATGGAGCGTATCGCTTCGCGCATCGCCGCGGCGCGCGTCACGCCCCGCGAGCTGGTGCAGCTGAAAAACTCGCTTTTCGCCGTCGAGCTGCTCAAGGCCGCGCTCGAATCGACCGACGACGCGCAGCTGCACGCACTGGCCGGACAGATCGACCTGCTGGAAGAGGTGCGCGACCGCATCGCCCGCGAGATCTATCCCGATCCGCTCAACAACCAGATTCAGAAGGGCGGTGTGATCGCCGACGGCGTGGACCCCGAACTGGACGACCTGCGCCGCATCGCCCTCCACGGCAAGGACTATCTGGCCCGCATCCAGCAGCGCGAGAGCGAGGCGACGGGCATTCCTTCGCTGAAAATCAGCTACAACAATGTCTTCGGCTACTATATCGAGGTGCGCAACGCCCATAAGGAGAAGGTGCCGGAGACGTGGATCCGCAAGCAGACGCTGGCCAACGCCGAACGCTATATCACCGAGGAGCTGAAGGAGTACGAAGAGAAGATCCTCGGCGCCGAGGAGAAGATGCTCGTCATCGAACAGCGCATCTATGCCGACATCATCGCCCACATAAGCCGCTCGCTGTCCTCCCTGCTGCGCGATGCGGCCGTCGTGGCCCGCATCGACTGCCTGCAGTCGTTCGCGCGTCTGGCCTGCGAACGCCGCTACGTGCGTCCGGTGCTGGACGACGGCAAGCTCATCGACATCCGTCAGGGACGCCATCCGGTGATCGAGACCCTGCTGCCCGTGGGCGAGGAGTATGTTCCCAACGACGTGATGCTCGACGACAAGGAGCAGCAGATCATGATGATCACGGGTCCCAACATGTCGGGTAAGTCGGCCCTGCTGCGGCAGACGGCGCTGATTATCCTCATGGCGCAGATGGGGTCGTTCGTACCCGCCAAGTCGGCCCATATCGGCGTCGTGGACAAGATCTTCACCCGCGTCGGAGCCTCGGACAACATTTCGCAGGGCGAATCGACCTTCATGGTCGAGATGCTCGAATCGGCCAGCATCCTCAATAACATATCGGACCGCAGCATCGTCCTGCTGGACGAGATCGGCCGCGGCACGAGCACCTACGACGGCATTTCGATCGCATGGGCCATGGTCGAGTACCTGCACAACCATCCGTCGGCGCATGCCAAGACGCTTTTCGCCACGCACTACCACGAATTGAACGAGATGGAGCAGATGTGTCCGCGCGTAAAGAACTACCACGTGAGCGTCAAGGAGATGGGCAACCAGATCGTCTTCCTGCGCAAGCTCGAAAGGGGCGGCACGGAACACTCGTTCGGTATCCACGTCGCCCGCATGGCCGGCATGCCGGTGTCGGTGGTGTCGCGCGCCGACGAAATCCTGCGCAACCTCGAACTGGTCTACGGCAACAACGAAATCGTGCCCAGCCGGAGCATCAAGAACCGGGGCAAGAAACCTTCGCCTTCGGTCAAGGAAGCCGCCGAAAACGGAGCGCCGCAGAACATGCAGCTGTCGATGTTCCAGCTCGACGACCCTGTGCTGGTGCAGATCCGCGACCAGATCAAGGGACTCGACATCAACGCCCTGACTCCGATCGAAGCGCTCAACAAACTCAACGAAATCAAGAAGATAACCGGGATATAGGCTGGCGTCTTTTATTTCGGTTCGACCTGTTTCGCGACCTATGGGCCGCACGGTCCCTGAAATCGTGCTGCGCCGCTCCGTGTGAGATTTTCCCTTCCGTGCGAAATGTCTCTTTTTGCGGCCGCGCCGGCGCAGCGTCAAAATACAAATCCCGAATCTCGCCGGAGATTCGGGATTTGTAATGAAACGGGGGCGTACTATTCGTTGCGTGCGATCAGCGAGCTGATGTTCTGAATCAGCATCGCCACGGCCACCGAGTTGAAGCCGCCTTCGGGAATGATGACGTCGGCGTATTTCTTCGAAGGTTCGACGAACTCCTCGTGCATCGGCTTCACGGTCGAGGTGTACTGCGTGATGACCGACTGCATCGTACGTCCGCGCTCGCAGACGTCGCGCAGGATGCGCCGCGCAAGGCGGATATCGGCATCCGTATCGACGTATACCTTGATGTCCATCAGATCGCGCAGCTCCTTGTTCTCGAAGATCAGGATGCCGTCCACGATGATTACCTTCGAAGGCTTTACGCTCACGGTCTCCGTCATGCGGTTGTGCTCGACGAACGAATAGACCGGATGTTCGATCGGAACGTTCTCCTTGAGCGCCTTGATGTGGTCCACCAGCATCTGGGTGTCGAATGCCTGCGGGTGGTCGTAGTTGAGCTTCGTGCGCTCCTCGTAAGTTAGTTCCGGATGCGCCTTGTAGTAGTAATCGTGGCAGAGCGTTACGACGTCGTCGCCCTCGAAAGCCTCCTGCAGACGCTTGACGAGGGTCGATTTTCCTGAGCCGGTTCCTCCGGCGACTCCGATAACGGTAACTTTCATAGTGTCGGCCAATTAGTGCGGTTATATAAAGAAAAGGATCGCACCTTTCGCAAGGGCAATCCTCTTCCTGATTTCGATTATGCGTCGATGTTCGCGTAATGTGCGTTCTTCTCGATGAACTCGCGGCGGGGCGGCACTTCGTCGCCCATCAGCATCGAGAAGATACGGTCCGCTTCGGCGGCGTTCTCGATATTGACCTGACGCAGAATGCGCGTGTCGGGGTTCATCGTCGTGTCCCACAGCTGATGGGCGTTCATCTCGCCGAGACCTTTGTAACGCTGGATGTGCACGCCCTTGCCGAATTCGGCCGAGATGGTATCGCGCTCCTTCTCGGTCCAGCAGTAGCGCTCCTGCTTGCCCTTTTTCACCAGATAGAGGGGCGGGGTGGCGATGTAGACGTGGCCGTTCTCGATCAGCTCCTTCATCTTGCGGAAGAAGAACGTCAGCATCAGCGTTGCGATGTGGCTTCCGTCGACATCGGCATCGGTCATGATGATGATCTTGTCGTAGCGGAGTTTCTCCAGATTGAGCGCCTTGCTGTCCTCTTCGGTGCCGATCGTCACGCCCAGCGCCGTGAACATGTTCTTGATCTCCTCGTTCTCCCACATGCGATGCTCCTGCGCCTTCTCGATGTTCAGGATCTTACCGCGCAGCGGCATGATGGCTTGGAAGTTGCGGTCGCGGCCCGATTTGGCCGTGCCGCCTGCCGAGTCACCCTCGACGAAGAAGATTTCGGCGATCGAACGGTCGCGGCTCGTACAGTCGGCCAGCTTGCCGGGAAGTCCCGCGCCCGAAAGCACGGTCTTGCGCTGTACCATTTCGCGGGCGTGGCGTGCCGCATGGCGCGCCGTGGCGGCCAGAATGACCTTCTGCACGATGGCCTTGGCATCCTTGGGATTCTCCTCCAGATAGTGGCCCAGCGCCGAGGACATCGCCTGATCGACGGCGGCCGAAACCTCGTCGTTGCCCAGCTTGGTCTTGGTCTGACCCTCGAACTGCGGCTCCTGCACCTTCACCGAAACCACGGCCGTAAGACCCTCGCGGAAGTCGTCGCCATTGATGTCGAACTTCAGCTTCGAGAGCATGCCCGAATCCTCGGCGTACTTCTTGAGCGTACGGGTCAGCGCACGGCGGAAGCCCGTCAGGTGCGTACCGCCTTCGATGGTGTTGATGTTATTTACATAGGAGTGTACGTTCTCCGAGAAGGAATCGTTGTACTGCATGGCCACCTCCACCGGAACGCCGTTCTTCTCGGTGTCGAGGTAGATGATCTGGTCGATGATCGGCGTGCCGCGCGTGGCGTCGAGATACTGCACGAACTCCTTGAGACCCTCTTCCGAATAGAAGTTGTCGTGGACGTATTCGCCGTTCTCGTCCTTGCTGCGCTTGTCCGTCAGGTTCAGGTGGATTCCCTTGTTCAGGAACGCCAGCTCGCGCAGACGGTTGGCCAGAATTTCGTATTTGTATTCGGTCGTGAGCGTGAAGATGCTGCCGTCGGGCTTGAAGGTGATGGTGGTGCCCCGGTCGGTGCACTCGCCGACGACCTCGACCTGCGAGGTGGGCGCGCCCTTGCTGTAGCTCTGGCGGTAAATCTTGCCGTCGCGGCTGTGAATCTCCGCGATGAGCAGGGTCGAAAGCGCGTTCACGCACGATACGCCCACGCCGTGCAGACCGCCCGAAACCTTGTAGCTGCCCTTGTCGAACTTGCCGCCGGCATGGAGCACGGTCAGCACCACTTCGAGTGCCGATTTGCCCTCCTTTTCGTGGTAGTCGGTCGGGATGCCGCGGCCGTTGTCGCGTACGGTGATGGAATTATCTTCGTTGATCGTTACGTCGATGTCGGTACAGTAGCCGGCCAGCGCCTCGTCGATCGAGTTGTCGACTACCTCATAGACCAGATGGTGCAGACCCTTCTCACCAATGTCGCCGATATACATGGCGGGGCGCTTGCGCACCGCTTCGAGGCCCTCAAGGACCTGAATATTCGACGCGGAATATTCTTCTTCTTGCTTTTTTACGTTTTCTAATTCGGTACTCATCTGTTGTCTTTAAAATATCGTACAAATATACGAAATATTTCCGGATAATCCAATAGCCCAAATCCCCAAGATCAGCCCAGCTCCGCCTTGAGGTCCACCTCGCGGATTTTGCCCTGCGAGAAGAGGATGGCGCGGGCCGGATGGTTCTCTATGAGGGCGGTGTTGTGCGTGGACATCACCACGGCGCAGCCGCGGCAGGCGATCTCCTCGAAAAGCTGCATGATGCCCTCGGCCGTCACGGGATCGAGGTTGCCGGTAGGCTCGTCGGCCAGCAGCACCTGCGGGTCGTTGAGCAGTGCGCGGGCGATCACCAGACGCTGCTGCTCGCCGCCCGAAAGCTCGAAGGGCATTTTGTAGCTTTTGGCCCCCAGATCGACCAGATTCAGCACCTGATCGATCCGCTCGCGGATTTCGCTCTCGTGTTTCCAGCCCGTGGCCTTCATCACGTAATAGAGGTTCATGAAGACGTTGCGGTCGGTCAGCAGCTGGTAATCCTGAAACACGATGCCGATTCTGCGGCGCAGGTAGGGGATGTCGCGCCGTTTGAGCCTTCGCAGGTCGAAGCCGGCCACACGGCCTTCGCCCGTGAGCAGCTGCACTTCGGCGTACAGCGTTTTGAGCAGGGTGCTTTTCCCGCTCCCGACGCGGCCGAGCAGATAAACGAATTCGCCCGGCGCAACGCACAAATTCACATCGGAGAGTACCATCTCGCCCCGCTGGAGCAATTTGGATTCGGACGTGCTGCCGAACGGGTTGTCCGCATGATAAATAGCCGCGTTTTTCAGTCTTACAACGTATTTTTCACTCATAGAGCCGCTCTCTGGAATTATTTTCCAAAGATAGTCAAAATATTCGTTCCGGAAAGTTCCCGAAGCGAAAAAAATACCTCCGGCGGGCCTCGGTCCGGTTTCGGAGAGGCGTTTGCGGATGTTTTTGTTTAATGAATCAGCCGTTTGTTTTCATAAAATAACCGCAATAATTTGCATATCCGCCCCGGCATGCCTACTTTTGTATAGACGTGCCGGGAGATTCCGGCCGGACAGTGACGCTAAAATTTATCGAATGAAAGAATACGAAATCCTGCAGGAGATCATGCGGGATGCCAAGATAGGTTGGTGGCAGGCCGACCGCAAACGTCGTATGTTCCACATATCGGAAGGGCTTCGCGATCTGCTGGGCCTTGCCACGTGCCAAGTGAGCTACGAGGAGTTCCGGGATATGATAAGCCCCGCCTACAGGGACTACGCCTTCGCTTCGGTGGGGGTGCGCGGGGGCGATTTCAACGAGGAGCGCCTTTACCCGCTTCGGGGACGGAACGGCGAGATCTGGTGCTACTGGAAACTGCTGCGCGAGGAGACCACCGAGGACGGAGGGATGCTGCTGACGGGTTATTTCCGCGTGGGCGATCCGCCGCTCGAAAAGGTCAACTCGCCCGAACGGCAGCAGATCAACGACCTGCTGTACCGGCTCAACAGCATTTCGCATACGCTGCTCTCGCTGCTGAAAACCAACGATCTGGATGTCGTCATCGACAAGATACTCACCGACGTGCAGACCATGTTCCACGGCGGCCGGGCCTATATCATCGAATTCGACCGCGAGCGCAGGACGCACGACTGCACATACGAGGTTACGGCCGAGAACGTCACGGCCGAGCAGGATTTGGTAAACAGCCTGTCGATGGACGAGGTGCCGTGGTGGACCCGGCGTATCGAGAACGGCAATCCCATCATCATCTCCTCGCTCGACGAACTGCCCGACGAAGCGTTCCGCGAAAAGGAGGTGCTCGCCATGCAGGACATCAAATCGCTGATCGCCGTACCGCTCGCCTCGCGCGACAAGGTGTGGGGATACGCCGGCATCGACATCGTGAACGAACCCCGGAGATGGAGCGGGGAGGATTACCAGTGGTTCGCGTCGCTGATGAACATCATCAGCCTCTGTATCGAGCTTCAGCGCTCCGAACGGGAGGCGCAGTCCGAACGCACCTACCTCGAAGGCCTTTACCGCCACATGCCGCTGGGCTATGCACGGCTGCAGATGCTGCGCGGCGAGGACGGCGCGCCGTCCGATTTCAGGATTTTGGATTCGAATTACGCCGCCGACAAGATCTCCGGCAGCCGCCGGGAGCGCTACATCGGCAAACGCGCATCCGAGCTGGGACTCGACATGCGGTTTTACATGCCGATTTTTTCGCAGGTGCTCGACGGCGGCGATTATGTCGAACACGATTATTACGACGAGCAATCGAAACACTGGATACACTCGATTCTCTACACGACCCACGAGGACGAGGTGATCTGTCTCTTTTCCGACACGACGGACGTGCACAACGCCCACGAAGCGCTTTTCAACAGCGAAAAGCTGCTGCGCAACATCTTCGACAACGTGCAGGTCGGCGTCGAGCTGTACGACCGGGAGGGGTATCTGGTGGACCTCAATAACAAGGACCTCGAAATCTTCGGACTCAAAACGAAGGAGGCGGTGCTGGGCGTCAATTTCTTCCGCAATCCGCTCGTTCCGCAGGAGATCCGCGAAAACGTGCGCAACGGACAGGAACAGGCTTTCAAACTCGATTACCATTTCAACCGGCTGGACGGCTACTATCCCTCCGAAAAGAAGGGGAACGTCCAAATATACACGACGGTCACCATGCTCTACGACATGTACGGCGAGCTGATCAATTTCGTGGTCATCAACATCGACAACACCGAGATCAACGAAGCCTACAGCCGTCTTGCCGAGTTCGAAAGTTCGTTTTCGCTGGTGAGCCGCTTCGGCAAGGTGGGCTATGCGCGATTCGACCTGATGACGCGCGACGGCTATGCCGTGCCGCAGTGGTTCCACAATATCGGGGAGCGGAGCGATACGCCGATGCCGCAGGTGATCGGGGTTTACGACCATGTGGATCCCGAAGACCGCGCCGCCATATTCCGGGAGATCGGGCGCGTCAAGGCGGGCGAATCCAACGGCTTCACGCTCGACCTGCGCGTCACGCCCGAAGGCGAACCGACGGGATGGACACGTGTCAACGTGGTGCGCAATCCGCTGAACACCGACCCGTCGAAGATCGAGATGGTCTGCGTCAATTTCGACGTCACGGAGCTGAAGCAGACCGAGAAGAACCTGATCGAGGCCAAGAACAAGGCCGAGGTCAGCGACAGGCTCAAATCGGCTTTTCTGGCCAATATGAGCCACGAAATCCGCACGCCCCTGAACGCCATCGTGGGATTTTCGAACCTGCTGGCCGAGACGGACGACATCGGGGAGCGGCGCGAGTACATGCGTGTCGTCGAGGAGAACAACGAGCTGCTGCTCAAACTCATATCCGACATTCTGGACCTTTCGAAGATCGAAGCCGGCACCTTCGAGTTCAATTACGGCCGGGTGGACGTCAACCGCATGTGCGAGGAGACGGTGCGTTCGCTCAGTCTCAAGGTCAAGGACAAACCCGTCGAGCTGATCTTCGGGGAGCACGATGCGCAGTGCTGCGTGGTCGGCGACAAGAACCGGCTGATTCAGGTCATCACCAACTTCATCAACAATGCGGTGAAGTTCACTGACGAAGGCTCCATTACGCTGGGCTACCGCACGGAGGGCGGCGAACTGCTTTTCCATGTCGAAGACACCGGATCGGGCATCTCCGAAGAGCATCGGCAGAGCATCTTCGACCGTTTCGTCAAACTCAACAGCTTCGCGCAGGGCACCGGACTGGGGCTTTCGATCTCGAAGAGCATCGTCGAGCAGATGGGCGGCCGTATCGGCGTCGAATCGGAGGTGGGGCGCGGCTCCCGGTTCTGGTTCACGATTCCGGCCGTGACGTGCGACGCACCCGAAAAGAAGAACGCAGCCCCCGTACCGCGTCCGGCGGCGGTGCATGGCGACGGACGGCTGCCGCGGCTGCTCGTGGCCGAGGATACCGACAGCAACTACCTGCTGGTGTCGCTGATGTTACGCAGGGAATTCGACATCGTGCGTGCTTCCGACGGTGAAGAGGCCGTGAAGATGTGCCGCGAACTCAAACCCGCCGCAATTCTCATGGACGTCAAAATGCCCGGCATGGACGGTCTCGAAGCCACGCGGCGTATCCGCGCCTTCGATCCGTCGGTGCCGATCGTCGCCGTCACGGCGTTCGCCTACGACCGCGACCGGCAGAAGGCGCTCGACGCCGGAGCCAGCGAATACCTGTCTAAACCCCTTAACGGCGAACGGCTGCGGCAGACGCTCCGCGAGCTGCTTTCGGAAGAATAGGACAGCTCCGGAAACAGTGGCTCTGCGGTATGCCGTCCGGCGGGATTCGGGCTGTCATGGGTGTCGTTGTCGCCCTCATACGCCAATCATGCAGGCGCGCCCGGCCCGAAATGGCAAGCGGGCCGTTGCCCGACCGGCTCATAAGCGCATCGCGGAGTTTTCCGCAAACAGCGACCTGTCTGCACCCGGTTCAGCCACCTTCCCGGCGGCGATCGCTTCTCTATTTGTCGCGGTGCAAGGAGACGCTCACGTGCGGTTTTTCCTGCCGGGCCGGACGAGTGCGTAAACCGGGGCCGGATTCCCCGGCGCAACACCTTTGGGCGGAGCCGAATAGACGATTTCTCCCGGTGCGGCTGCATTATTCCGAAAATTTGTACTATCTTTGCAATGTTTCCATGAGACTTTGTTTCGCAAAACGGGGGTGCCCGGTTTTGACAGCAGGCAGAGTTTGATTGTAAGCACGCCGAGCGCTGTGTGGCGGCTCGTTAATCCCGATGCTCGATTTACAAATGGCAATAACAGCTATGCACTCGCTGCCTAATTTTCAGAGAAAGTTAGCTTAATCGCCGGGTCCAAGGAGGCTTGGCGACGAGTATCCCGGAGAGTGGTTCCGCTCTTTAACCGCTTTCCATACGGGGTATCATCGATTTAGAGATAGTGCGCCGGACCGTCCCGGCCGGCGTGCGAAATTCAGGGACTGGGACCTCGGTTAGGCGGCCGCCTGCCGGACCGGGGTAGAAGGATCAAGTGGCGGCTAAGCGTGTAGAAAGCTTTCGGGTTCCCTGTTTGGACGCGGGTTCGACTCCCGCCACCTCCACACCGCAACAAAAAATACGACCTGCCGCAGTGACGGCAGGTCGTATTTGTTTGAAGAGCGGAGTATTATTTCTTGTACCAGTCTTTATTCTTTTCGCCGTTCGTAGCGGCCCATTCCGCATAAGCGGGGTAGACCTGATCGATCGGGGACTTTTCATTTGTCTGGTCGAGCAGTTTGGCCACGTCCCCGTCGTTCGCACCCGAAAGGAAGAAAGCGAACGGATAATTCTCGGCGCGTACGTAGTAGATGCCTTTTTCGGGAACAGACTTGTCGTCGTTCGTGCCGAAGAACGACATTTCGGCGCGTGCCGTCGGCGCTTCGTAGGGGATATGCACCTCCCAGCGTTTGCCGGCGGTCAGCCCGTCGCGGTCGGTGCGGTAGATGAACGGCTTGATCGTTCCGGCCTGCGCCTCGGCGACCGGCGCGTCGTATTTCGCCGTAATCCGGTAGGTCGCACCCATCGTCTCCTTAACGTCGGGCGTCAGCAGCACGACCTTGCCGTCGCGCTCGAAATCCGCGGCTTCGAACGTCTCGGCACCGGGCTTGCGGACGCTGAATTCGAGTTTTGCGTCCGCCGCCGCTCCCGTAAGGGTCACGGCGAGTCCGTTGGCGTTGCCTGCGAAGTTGGCGAAGGTCTTCAGCATGAACGACTCCTCGAAAACGCCCTTTTCGTTGAATACCTTCTCGTAATCGCTGCGGACCATCACGTCGTTCATGTCGTAGTCGCCGCGGCTGGGCCAGAGGTCCTCGAAGGCATAGATGCCGCGCAGTACGTTGGCCGTCTTCTTGCCGTCGTTGACATCGACCGACGGAATGTCCGTCACGGCGTCCACGGGGTTGGAGGTCATCGTGAATACCACGTCGCTGAAGTTCTCGTCGTTGGTGTGGTCCTCGAACGAGAAGAGCACCGAATTGATGCCGCTTTTCTTGTCCGTATAGCGGAATACGGCCGTGCGCGGCGTCTGATAGGCGACACCGTTGTTATTGACGCTCAGACCGTCGGAAGTCGCGGCGCGGTACTTTTTGTCTCCGGCTCTCAGCCGGTTGGTCCATGCGTTGGTCGCCAGCACGAAGCCGATGCGGTAATCGGCCGGGAATACGGTCGTAGCTCCGGCCTTGCTGCCGTCGGCGATTTCGGGATAATAGATCAGCTGTACGGCTGTGCCGCGCTCCACGCCCTGATAGAGCCGTGATTCCCACGGCGAGTTGCTCCACCGGCCGTCCTGCGTGTTGGGGAAGATCATCACCACATTGGCGTCGGCGAGCGACTTGGGCTTGTTGCCGGTCTTATAGTAATAATAACCCATCGAGCTGTTCCAGCAGGTGTTGCTGCCCAGTAGGGTGATGACTACTTCGGCCGATTTTTCGAGATAGAGGTCGCGCGAGGAGCGGTACTCCTTCGGACACTTTTTGGTCGTGTCGAACACGCTTGCGTGCGCCTTGAGGAGCGCTCCGTAATTCTTGACCTTCAGATCGCCGTCGTATTCGTAGCCGATGCTGCCGTAGGTCGTGTCGTAGCTGCCCAGCCATGTCTTCCAACCGTCCCGCTCGACAGCCGTCGAATGATACTCCTTGGCGCGCGTCGATGCGGGGGCTGCGTTGGCAGGTGCTCCCGATTCGGCCGATGCGGTCAGCATATCGCCGCTGCGGGTCGCTTCGAGCAGGGTGCGCGCATAGAAGGCGGGGGTCAATACATAAGCCTTCCGGATATACGAGGGCAGTTCGATCGTCCCTTCGAAACGCCCCTGCTCGTCGGTATAGCCGGCATAGAGCGGCTCGGTCCCTGCGATTCTGGCATAGGCCGTTTCAGTCTCTTCGACGGGGCAGGTGTCGTATACCTCGAAATAGACGTTGGACGGCATGCCGTCCATGTCGCCGTAATCGACGCAGAGCGTGACCGGGACGGTCGTCGTGAAGCCGAATTCATTGAATTCCCCGCCCTTTGCGGGCGGTTCGGGCGACGGGGTGGGGTTGTCGTGGGAACAACCCGCCGCAGCGGCCATCGCCATGGCCGCAATCGTTAGGATAGTGACGCTTTTCATTATCGTTGTCAATTGCACCTGCTCTGTTTTGTGTATATTTTGAGCGAAAGTGTATATTATGCCACAAAAGTATGCAAAAAAAACGTACGTTGTACGCCGACGCACGAAAAATTGCAGGAAATTATTAAAAATAAGATTTATAGACCCTTTTATGGTATTCGGAAGATCTTGCCTTCGGCGAAGGTCGCCCAGAGGGAGCCGTCGGGAGCCTGCGCGAAATCATTTCCGCCCGAATTGCAGCATTTGACGCTCCACAACAGCGTGCCGTCTTCGCCTACGGCGGCAACGGTGCCGTGACGGCCCGCGACATAGACCACGCCGTCGCGCACGAATGCCGGGCAGGAGTTGTACTCATACCCCCAGCCGAGGTCCGTGCACCATAGTTCGCGGTACCGCTCCGCCGAGGTGTCTATGGCCGCCAGCTCGCCGTCCATCGTCTTGTAGTAGAACCTCCGTCCGTCGCCGCTCAGTCCGGTCGTTTCGCGCGATTTGCGGCTGTTGTCGCGCCATAGCTGCTTCCCGGTGGCGAGATCCAGACAGGTCACGACGCGGTCCGGGGCGACGATGAAGACCTTGCCGCCGGCGATGCGGGGTACGACGTGCCCCGGCGAGAAGAAGAGACTGCCGCTGCCGTTGTTCCACTTCCAGAGCAGTTCGCCGGTGCCTGCATCGAGACAATAGAGATGGCGGTCCCATGCGCCGAATACGAGCCGTCCGTCGGCCAGCGTCGGACGCCCCTGCGCCTGCCCGCAGCCGTAATCGTGCCGCCACAACAGCCTGCCGCTGCGCAGGTCGATCTTGCCTATGGAACCGGTTCCCAGACCTATATATAATGCCCCGCCGTCCGTAATTCCGTCGCCCACGACAGCGCTCTGCGTCGGAAGGTGCCATTTCTCGCGCCCCGTCCGGGCGTCGAAGGCCCATATGCCGCCCGATGCGGCTCCCGCGATCACGAGTCCGCCGGTGCAGAGCGGGGTGGTGTAAAGCCCGTCCGGAAAGACGTGCCGCCACAATTCGCGTCCCTTGCGCGTGTCGTAAGCGCGCAGTGCGCCCTGCGAATTGCCGTAACAGAGCACCTCGCCGCAGAATGCCGCTCCCGTCAGCACCATGGCGCTGTCCTGCACGACCAGCCGCATGCGGCCTTCGGCGTCGGGCGCCGGCGGCAGCGGGTCGCAGGGGAGCGCCAATATCTGCGGATCGTCTTTCAGGCAGACCGTATACCGGGTGACCGGGGGCATGCCGAGCGGCTTCTCGCGTATGCGCACCGAGTCGGCGAAAAAGTCGAGCAGCGTATATCCCGGCGCTTCGCCCCTTTTGCCCGCGAGCGCGCGGCCCGGAATCCCCGCAATCCCGTCGAAGTTGCGCAGCTGCAGCTGGTGGTAATGGCCGTACAGCGATGCCGTGACGCCCACGCTTTTCAGCGTCTCGGTCACCTCCTGCCGGTTCGTCAGATCCCCGTTGAGCGGATAGTGGCAGAGGCTTACGATCCGCTCGCCGGGCCGTGCGGCGGCCGCTTGGCGTTCGAGCCATGCGAGGTCTTCGCCCCGTATCATTCCGTCGGCCATTTTCATATAAGGCCCGCTGGCATAGCCCAGAAAGAGATAACCCTTGGCGCGGGTGGCGACGCATCCCGCATGTCCGAACAGACGGCGGAATGTCGTGCAGCCGCTTTCGGACCACGTCGTTTCGTGGTTGCCCGGCACCGTGAACCACGGCTTGCGGAGCTGCGACATGAGTCCGTGCACATGCGCCAGCTCGCGGTCGCTCCCCATGTTCGTCAGGTCGCCCCCGAAGATGACCAGATCGGCGTCCGAAGCGTTCGCCTCCGCGACGGCGATCCGGAAGAGCGAATCCTGCACGTTGCCCGGCGTGACGTGTATGTCGGTGAAGAAGACCGTGCGGAGCGTATCGGCGGGCGGCACCTCCCCAACCGTTTTCGCCGCGGCAGGCTGCGGCGCCAGCGTCAGCAGGGTCAGGCACATGCAGCCGTATAAGTCGATGAACGGGTTTTTCATGGTTTCGGAGCAGTTTTATCCTTACAAGGTACGAATTTAGGCCGAAAAAACATATCTTTGCGTCACTAAAAAAAACAGAAGTCCATGAAAAAGATAATGCTGCTCGGTTCGGGTGAGCTGGGCAAGGAATTCGTGATCGCGGCACAGCGGCTGGGGCAGACCGTCGTCGCCTGCGACTCTTATGCGGGCGCCCCCGCCATGCAGGTCGCCGACGCATGCGAAGTGTTTCACATGCTCGACGGCGACGCGCTGGCCGCCGCCGTCGGGAAACACCGTCCCGACATCATCGTGCCCGAAATCGAGGCGATCCGCACCGAACGGCTCTACGAGTTCGAAAAGGCGGGCGTGCAGGTCGTGCCGAGCGCCCGCGCCGTCAATTTCACGATGAACCGCAAAGCCATCCGCGACCTTGCGGCCAAGGAGCTGGGGCTGAAGACCGCCCGCTATTTCTACGCGACGTCGTACGACGAGCTGAAGCAAGCCGCCGCAAAGATCGGTTATCCGTGCGTGGTGAAACCCCTGATGTCGTCGTCGGGCAAAGGCCAGTCGCTCGTCAAAGGACCCGAAGAGCTGGAGCACGCTTGGCGCTATGGCTGCGAAGGGTCGCGCGGAGACATCCGCGAGCTGATTATCGAGGAGTTCATCCGCTTCGACAGCGAGATCACGCTGCTCACCGTAACCCAGAAGAACGGCCCGACGCTCTTCTGCCCGCCGATCGGCCATGTGCAGAAGGGCGGGGACTACCGCGAAAGCTTCCAGTCGCCGCACATCGCGCCCGAACATCTGGCCGAAGCTGAAAACGCCATGTTCCCGATAAATCGATTCTTTCTTGTTGTGCAGACAGTAGTTGCGCACAGCACAGCATCATGGCGAATAAGAAACTTTTTTTCATATATAATCTTGATTAAAAGAATTAGATTAAGATATCTTTGTGGATACAAAGAAACACTATTTTCCTTGATTAAAGAATAGATTTAATAAATAACTGAATGGATTATTTTACGGAAGGGCTCCAATTTAGTTATTCTTATTATATACTTGTTCTATCTCGATTTTCAGCTTTTGAGCTAATTGGGGATATGCAAATATTAGATTGTGTAATTCTGAAGGGTCATTCTCTAAATTATAAAGTTCGGCATTTTTATTCTTTCTTTGCGGTAAAAATTTCCATTTCCCTTTTCGTATGGCTATCTCTCCTCCGTTGTTTTGAGTCATGATATATTCACGATATAAAGGAGCTTGGACTTGTGTGAATAGAGATGCACCACTACGGCTGTCTTTTAGTTCTTTTTTTGTGATGGGAAGATTTAACATATCAGCAAAAGTGGCAAGCATATCCAAGTAGATAAATGGTTGTGTCTGAATGAAAGGTCTTTTTATTTTTTGAGGCCAGGAAAATATGAATGGAACTTTATTTCCTCCTTCATGCAAAGAATATTTTTCTCCTCTTAAATTGCCATACGGATTGTGTCCATTTATGTTTTCCAAAGCACCGTCTTGATAACCTTCCTTTATCATTGGGGCATTATCACTTGACAGGACAATAATTGTATTTTCGTAAATGCCTGTTTCTTTTAATGTTTGGATGATTTTGCCTACATAGTAATCGAATTCTTCAATGACATCCCCATAAATTCCGGCTTTTGATTTGTTTTTAAAGGCAGGGGACGGAACACGTGGTTCATGAGCATTATGAGGGGCATAATATAGGAAGAAAGGGGAGTCGGCATGTTTTTTTATGTAAGAAATCGTTTTATTCAACAGATGTTCTCCCATTTTATCATCTTGCCACCGTGCTGAATTTCCTCCACTCATCCATCCAATGCGACTAATACCGTTTATAATTGTCCCGTCGTGTCCCAAATGTGGTTTCATGATTAGTTTGTCAGGATTCTCTTTGCCTGTATCATCACTTCCTATTTTTTGTTTATAAGATACATTTATAGGATCATTAGGAGTAAGGCCATCTACTTTTTCATTATTGATATATATGCAAGGTACCCGGTCATTTGTTGCCGGAAAATAGTAAGCATAGTCGAACCCTATTGCTAAT
>OGYM01001413.1_pt1 | contig 17523 bp, 10 predicted proteins | sample 1576491 | NCBI WGS metagenome assembly OGYM01 (sample SAMEA3541515, study PRJEB24748) | human gut metagenome | biome: human gut; feature: human-associated habitat; material: faeces | place: China | collected 2012 | reverse complement strand
AAGCTTTCTGCATGGCACGAGTGACACGCGCTACATCTGCCATAAAAGCATTACGGTCTTCATCACTCAATTCATTCAAATCGTTCACATGGTCTTTATAAGAAACAAGACAACGTCCACGGTAGGTTTGTTCCTTAAACAAAAACACACGTGACACACTCAATTGCGCAATCTCAATCATCAGATTATGCAACGTTTCATTGTTCTGGCAATACAGACATTCTTTCGGATCACTCTTCATGATATTATTATTTTAAGTTTTTATCGTTGCAAAAATAAGTATTCCATTCTTATCCGGCTTGTACTTTTTCGTTTTTTTGATCGACTAATTGGTACACATCCTCTTTTTCGCCTACCACCCAAACAACATCGCCTTCTTCGAGCGGAGCATTTACATCAGGAACCATCAGTGTACCGTCTTCACTTTCAACACCGGCTATCATACAATGATATTTGTCGCGGATACCCGATTCACGAATCGTTTTACCCAGAAAAACAGAATCACTGTCAATGATAAACTGCTTCAAAGCCATCTCGCTCTTTTCATAAACCTCCCAGTCTATCTTCGCTCCGTTTTGCATCGCCTCATTAAACACACTTAATTGTTCATCCGTCCCTATCACCTGTATCTTATCCATTGGAAACAGACGAACAGAACCACCGGGGATATTAATCCTCCTCTTTCCACGAAGAATAGAAGCAACATGAACTCCAAACTTCTTCCCCAAGTTCAGCTCCATCAATGTCTTTCCCGCCCAACTGGATTCACCCGGAATTTCCATATCGGCAAGATGCAAATCATGCGACAACAAACGACCGGCATACTCCGGCTTTTTCTCTCCCAGATACTCTGCACGTACATCTCTGGAACGGAGATTCTGGAAGAAACGACGTTCAATCAATATCGATTGCTTTTTCAAACGGCGAGACCATACCATCAACAATACAATAAGTACAGCCACTCCAATAATCAATCCGATAGACGCCTTAAATAATCCGGAAATAACAAAGATGACAAAAAGTGCCGCTATCATAATACGAATCACGATTGTCGATACCAGCGGCGCGCGGTTGGCACGGCTATCATGCCATAAGGTCATAAACTCAACCGAATGATTTTTCTTCACCATAATGGCACGCAAGAAAGGAGCAATACACAGAATCATAAATACCGCTCCCAACAACGATGCCCAGAAATGAGGCAGATTCTCTTTAAAGAATGGCACAACAAAACGAAAAGAAAGTGCAATAATCGACATACTGACAATTGAATAAACAACTGTTATACGTACCATTGACAAGATTAGCTTCTTCCACAAATTCTCGTGATTCAGAGCTGTTTGCGAACCGGAAGAATAACGCATCATTATTTTTTTCCATGATTCCGGAAGATGAGCATCCACAAAAGTAGAAGCCGGCTCGGCAAAACGAATCATATAAGGAGTCAGGAAAGTAGTAATCACAGAAACCGCTACCACTATCGGATACAGAAAATCACTCGTTACATGCAAAGAGACTCCCAAAGAAGCAATAATAAACGCAAATTCGCCGATCTGCGTTAAACTAAAGCCGCATTGCATAGCCGTCTTTAAAGGCTTTCCGGAGAGAATAACACCGAATGTACCAAAAACGGCCTGTCCCAAGATAACAGCCAAAGTAATAACTATAATAGGTACGGCATATTCTACAATCATTGCAGGATCCACCATCATACCGACCGATACGAAAAAGATAGCTCCAAAAAGATCCTTTACCGGTTTCACCAGCCGGTCTATGGATTCCGCCTCGATTGTTTCCGCCAGAATAGATCCCATTATAAATGCACCAAATGCAGCAGAAAATCCTGTATGAGCCGCCATCACTACCATACCGAAACAAAGTGCCAACGACACAATAAGCAGAGTCTCCTCTCCCATCAATTTCCGGCAGCGTTTCAAGAATTCAGGAATCAGATAGATACCGACAACAAACCACAGAATAAGGAAAAACAATAATTTCCCGATACTCTCCAACATCTCGGTACCTTCAAAATGTTGGCTTACCGCCATAGTGGAAAGCATCACCATTAATACAATAGCCAAAATATCTTCCAAAATCAAGATACTCAACACAAGTCCGGTGAACTGCTTCTTCCTTAATCCTAAATCATCAAAAGCTTTATAAATAATAGTAGTAGACGACATCGCAATCATACCGCCCAAGAACAGACTGTCCATCCTGTGCCAGCCGAAACCCATGCCGACTCCTATTCCCAACAAAATCATACAAAAGATGATGGTACAGGCAGCAATGATGGCAGAACCACCCACCTTGACAATCTTCTTAAAACTAAATTCCAAACCAAGAGCAAACAGCAAGAAAATAACACCAATATCCGCCCAAGTCTTAATATTGGCAGTATCCATCACTGAAGGAGTATACGGCATATGCGGACTTGCCAGAAATCCGGCAACTACATATCCCAAGACCAGAGGTTGTTTCAACTTCTTAAACAACAAAGTCATAACACCGGCACAAATCAATATAAGTGCGAGGTCAGCTATAAGAGTAGGTAATTGAGACATTATTTTATCGTATTTGATGACAAAATTATATTATTTCTATGGGATAAACAACATATTTACGGATATGTTTTGCAATAACCATCATAAAATAAGTTAGCCCCGGATAGAGTCGTAACTTATCCGGGGCTATACACAATAACAAGCTTATTTTTTACTTTCTAAAAGGCGGTTTCACTACCACAGCTTTCAATTTCCGACCACGCATATCGATACAGATTTCCGTACCCACCTTACTATATTCCGGTTTCACATATCCCATACCGATACCAATCTTACGGGTAGGCGACATCGTACCGGAGGTCACCACTCCCACTTTCTCGCCTTCATCATTCACCAGTTCATAGCTATGACGGGGAATTCCGCGATCAACCATTTCAAAGCCAACCAGTTTACGGGTAACACCTTCCGCTTTCTGTTTTTCCAGCATCGGACGGTTGACAAAATCCTTGCCCTCCACAAACTTAGTGATCCATCCCAATCCGGCTTCTATCGGAGAAGTCGTATCATCCAGATCATTGCCATACAGACAGAAGCCCATTTCCAACCGGAGCGTATCACGGGCACCCAAACCGATAGGTTTAATGCCATACTCTTCACCAGCTTCAAAAATAGCCTTCCATATAGAATCAGCCGCAGACGGATAGAAATAAAGCTCAAAACCTCCCGCACCGGTATAACCCGTATTGGAGATAATCACATTCTCTTCACTTGCAAACGTTCCAACCTTAAATGTATAATAAGGAATAGTAGCAAGATCAATATCCGTCAACTTTTGCAGAACCGAAATAGCCTTCGGACCCTGTATAGCAAGTTGAGCTATGTTATCCGACGAATTTTCCAACTCGGCTCCCTCCGTATTGTGAGAAACACACCAGTTCCAGTCTTTTTCCATATTGGAAGCATTCACCACCAACATGTATTTTTCCGGTTCATACTGATAAACCAGCAAATCATCTACAATCCCCCCATCCTCATTCGGAAAACAAGTATATTGTATTTTACCCGGAGCCAGTGCCGCCACATTGTTAGATGTTATTTTCTGCAGAAAGGCCAACGCTTGCGGTCCTTTCACCCAAAATTCTCCCATGTGCGATACATCAAATACACCGACACCTTGACAAACAGTTATGTGTTCATCAATGATGCCGGAGTATTCAATAGGCATATTATAACCTGCAAACTCGTGCATTTTAGCACCAAGTGCTATATGTTTCTCTGTAAACGGAGTGGTTTTCATTATTTTAAAGTATTAAGTTTTAAGTATCAGGTATTAAGTATTACCGGAGCTTACCGTCTTTTTATTTGGAAGCCACCAGTTCTGCTATTTTTACGATCACTTTCATTGCTTTCTCCATATTCTGGATAGGCACAAATTCGTAACGACCGTGGAAATTCAGACCACCGGCAAAGATATTCGGACAAGGCAATCCCTTAAAAGAAAGCTGCGCACCATCCGTACCTCCACGAATCGGTTTTACATTCGGTTTCACACCCACGGCTTCCATAGCTGCAAAAGCAGTATCGATGATGTGCATTACCGGTTCTATTTTCTCACGCATATTATAATACTGGTCGCGCAGTTCGAGTGTCGCAGTACCAGCTCCATATTCAGCGTTCATTTGAGCTACCAGACGTTCTATCTCTTTTTTACGGTTCTCAAATTTTGCACGGTCATGATCGCGGATGATATAAGACACAGTGCTTTGCTCCACATCCCCCTGAATACCAATCAAATGATAGAATCCTTCATAGCCGGTCGTATGTTCCGGTCTTTCCTGTGAGGGAAGCATCGTAATAAACTGATTGGCAAGATAGATAGAGTTAATCATCTTATCCTTGGCATATCCCGGATGCACATTACGTCCTTTAAAGGTTATTTTTGCGGCAGCAGCATTAAAGTTCTCAAACTCCAACTCCCCTACTTCACCTCCATCCATCGTATATCCCCATTCACAACCGAATTTCTCTACATCGAATTTATGAGCACCTTCACCGATTTCTTCGTCAGGATTGAAGCCGATACGGATTTTACCGTGTTTGATTTCGGGATGTTCCTTCAGATAAACCATCGCTGATACAATTTCCGCGATACCGGCTTTGTCGTCGGCACCGAGCAACGTTTTTCCGTTGGTTACAATCAAGTCTTCTCCCTTATGATCCAGCAATTCCGGGAATTGTGATGGAGAAAGGACTACATTCTCTTCAGCACAAAGCACAATATCCGAACCGTCATACTTTTCCACAATGCGCGGAGTGACATCTTTACCCGTCATATCAGGACTTGTATCCATGTGGGCAATAAACCCGATAGTGGGTACTTCTTTATTTATATTGGCAGGAAGTGTAGCAAAAAGATAGCCATGCTCATCCAAAGTAATATCTTCCAATCCCAAAGATTCCAACTCTTTTTTCAAGTATTCAGCAAAAATCATCTGCTTCGGAGTACTTGGAGTAAGCCCTGTCGATTCATCAGATTGTGTATCGAAGCTTACATACTTTAAAAATCTGTCTACTAAAGTCATATTGTTTTAATTACAAGTTACTAATTACAATTTACAAATTGATAGTTTATAGTGCCGTAAAGGTAAAAAAAGAGCCGTGAATTACAAAGCAATTCACGGCTCTTTTTATTGTATACTTTTATCCGGATACTTAAATATCCTATTTGACTACTTTAAAAATGGCTGCTACCATCAAAGCAATGTGTACAAACCTTGCATTTAGGTAATCCGATAGCCTCAATCAGCGTTTCCAGTGTATTAAACTTCAATGAACTGAGACCGAAACGCTCTGCAATAATACTAACCATCTTATCGTATTCCGGAGAACCGGTAGTAGCATATTTCTCCAGGTTCTTATTCTCATCCCCTTCCAGTTCCTTGATAATACGACGGGTAATCAACTCCAATGCATTTTTAGAAGCCGAAAAACCAACAAACGGACAAGCATAAATCAACGGTGGACAAGCAATGCGGATATGTACTTCTTTGGCACCATATTCATACAATACCTTCACATTATCCCGTAATTGCGTACCCCGTACTATGGAGTCATCACAGAACAATAAGCGCTTACCTTCCAGCATGGCACGGTTCGGTATCAGCTTCATCTTCGCCACCAATGAGCGCATCTCCTGCTTACTGGGAGTGAAACTGCGCGGCCATGTCGGTGTATATTTAGAAATGGCACGATGATAAGGAACTCCTTTCCCTTCGGCATAACCCAAAGCCATACCTACACCGGAATCAGGAATACCGCAAGCACAATCTACTTCAGAATCATCGCTCTGTCCCATCTTCAAACCACTGGTAAAACGTACTTCCTCTACATTGCGACCTTCATAGCAAGAAGTAGGAAAACCGTAATATACCCACAGGAAAGAACAAATCTGCATCTTTTCCTCCGGCTTCCGAAGTTGTTCCACTCCATCGGCAGTCATGCGAACAATCTCTCCCGGACCGAGATAGCGGTCTATTTCATAATCCAGATTCGGGAAACTGCTTGACTCACTGGTTGCAGCGTATGCCCCTTCTTTCCGGCCGATTACAATCGGAGTGCGTCCCCACTTGTCACGAGCCGCAATGATACTGCCATCTTCCGATAACAGCAGCATAGAGCAAGAGCCTTTGACACGGCGGTAAACATTTTCTATACCTTCCACAAAAGTTTTTCCTTGTATGATGAGTAGTGAGATAAGCTCAGTTTGATTGGTATTGCCTGAACTCAGTTCGGCGAAGTGCATATTTTGGGAAAGTAGTTCTGCTTCTATTTCTTCCAGATTCACAATTTTGGCTACTGTTACAATGGCGAAGCGTCCGAGGTGGGAGTTAATGATGATGGGTTGCGGGTCTGTGTCGCTGATGATTCCTATTCCGACATTTCCTTTAAACTTATCCAGTTCGTCTTCAAACTTGGTTCGGAAATAAGTGCTCTCCAAGTTATGAATAGATCGGGCAAACATGCCCTCTTCTGCATCATACGTGGCAAGTCCGCCCCGCTTAGTTCCTAAATGTGAATTATAATCTGTACCGTAAAATAAATCCGTCACACAGCTCGCTTTGGAGACTGTCCCGAAAAATCCTCCCATAAATCCTATTATTTATTATTGATTTTAGTATTGACGGGCACAAAGGTACAAAGAAGTTTCTTCTCCACATTACTTTCCTACGAGACAAATTCTAAAAAAACTTATTTTTATGCAGGTTTCCGAACAGCAAAAGGAACGTTTTGTTTAATTCGCAGATAAAAGAAACCAAGTTGAAAAGAACAAAAAGGAGGCTGAACTCAAAAAAACTATTTTGAGACAGCCCCCAACCTAATGCCTGATAAGAACTTCTTTCTACCCTAATTTTAAGGATTTTCTCAATCCGAAACTATTTCTTATCTCCATTTTTTCACAGCCTTCTTATCTGCCGGAGTAGCTTCAATCAAACTAAGAGCGAAACCACCGCTACGTGCCAGTTTCACAGACATCTTAGTCTTATTGGTTACAATACCTTTCTTTATCTGATAAGAGGTTGGATTCTCTTTGTAATCGGCATCCTTACCATCTGCATAGAGAGTAGCAACATATTGCTTACCCGGTTCCAGGAAGTCCAAAGTAAAGCTGGAAGTACGTGCATTTTCATCAGTGATGCCACCTACAAACCAGTTGCTCGTGCCTTTAGCCTTGCGGGCTGCCGTAATATAATCACCCGGTTCCGCTTCCAAATATTTACTATCATCCCAATCCACAGCTACATCTTTGATGAACTGGAAAGCATCCATATGCTTCTCATAATTCTCAACTAAATCGGCAGCCATCTGCAACGGACTGTATAATGTTACATAAAGAGCCAACTGCTTACAGAGAGTAGTCTGTACCTGTCCATGAGGCAGGTCACCCATAAATTCCAATTTCGTATCAAAGATACCCGGAGTATAATCCATCGGACCGCCAATCAGACGATTAAACGGAAGTAAAGTAGTGTGGAACGGTTTACTGCCACCGAAAGCCTCATATTCCGTACCACGAGCAGACTCGTTACCAATCAGGTTAGGATAAGTACGGCAAAGTCCTGTAGGACGTACAGCTTCGTGAGCATTTACACAGATCTTATAATCAGCAGCTTTAGTCACAGCATAGAGATAGTGGTTGTTCATCCACTGACCATAATGATGTTCACCGCGAGGAATCATATTGCCTACATAGCCACTCTTTACTGCATTGTAACCGTTGTCTACCATAAACTGGTAAGCTTTATCAATATGACGTTCATAATTGCGTACGGAAGCAGAAGTTTCATGATGCATCATCAATTTCACACCTTTGCTCTTAGCATATTCGTTCAACATCTTTACATCAAAGTCAGGATACGGAGTTACAAAATCAAACACATAATCTTTGGAGTGACCGAACCAATCTTCCCATCCTTCGTTCCAACCTTCTACCAGTACTTGATCAAGTCCATTTTCAGCAGCAAAGTCTATATAACGTTTTACGTTCTCATTGGTAGCACCATGACGTCCGTTAGGTTTAGTTTTAGTATAATCCGTTTCACCCAATTTTACGGAAGGCAAATCATCGGTATAAGCCCAAGTGCTCTTACCGGCAATCATCTCCCACCACACACCTACATATTTCACCGGCTTAATCCAGGAAACATCTTCGTAGGCACAAGGCTCATTCAGATTCAGCGTCAGCTTAGAATTCAGGATATCACGAGCATCATCACTTACGATAACCGTACGCCATGGAGATTTGCAGGGAGCTTGCAGATATCCTTTATCCCCTTTTGCATCAGGAGTTAACCAAGATTCGAATACGAAGTTCTTATCATCCAGATTAAGATGCATACAAGAATAATCTACCAAGGCAGCCTCATGCAAGTTAATATAAAGGCCATCGGCAGTTTTCATCTGCAAGGAAGTTTGCACACCTGTAGGAGAGAAAGTAGTCTGTGAAGAGTTAGGAGTAATGGCACCTTTCATCAAACCACGGATTTCAGAAAGTTTAGATTCTGTATAATCATACTCCTGAGTATCATAATCACCCGGTATCCAGAAAGCTGTGTGGTCGCCTGCCATAGCAAACTGAGTATGCTCATCTTTAATAACAAAGTAATTCAGATTCTTAGATAAAGGAAATTCGTAACGGAAACCCAGCCCATCATCAAAAAGGCGGAAACGGATGATCATATTACGATCCTGAGCCTTCTGATTCAACGTCACAACCATTTCATTATAATGATTGCGGATTTGCTTCACTTCACCCCATACTGGCTCCCAAGTTTCATCAAAAGTAGAAGTCTTGGTGTCTGCCAGTGTAAATCCATTCATCAATCCCGGAGCATCTTTCAGCTCCAGACCGAGTTTAGAAGGTTTGATAACAGCTTTTCCTTTGTAGGAAAGTTCATAGATCGGTTCACCTTGTGCGTTTACTGAAAAGTTCAGTTGCAGTTGTCCGTTTGGAGAGGTAATGCTCTCAGCCATTGTCCAATTGCTCACAAATAAAAAGAGCAGAAGACAGAACAATTTAATTACTTTCATGTTTTTCATGATTTGAATTATTTTTAGAGAATTGTAATCGTGATGCAAATATAAGGATGAAAAGGAATGCGGACGAAGGAATAAAATGAAAATATAAATGAATTCCCGGCAAACGTTTGCATAAGGCATTAAAGGACTGAATCTTAAAGAAAAAGCCTCTTTCTGAAAATATAGATGAAATATAAATACTAACTTTGTCGCGATCTTAGAAATAGTCCCATAAATCAATATAGAAAATGACTAAAACATTCATATTTATCTTTTTAGGCGGAGGTCTTGGAAGTGTACTTCGATTCTCTGTACAACAAATGTTGCACGAACGGATTGTCCCCTACTCTTTTCCATGGGCGACATTCACAGTCAATATCCTCGGAAGTTTCCTTATCGGATTATTTTATGCGTGGTCGGCACGCTTCAATTTAGCAACAGAATACCGGGTACTGCTGACAACCGGTTTATGTGGAGGTTTCACCACATTCTCTACTTTTTCAAATGATGGAGTAATTCTATTGAAACAAGGATTATACGGACTATTCTTCACCTATTTTATATTAAGCATCACGTTAGGAGTAATAGCAGCTATAGCTGGAGGAGTTATCGGAGGAAAATAAGAATTCAGTAACCGGTATCACTCACAAAACATGAATCTTTTACTGAACAAAAGCCGATTGTCCCTTGTTCTCTATTTAAAATAATTACAAATAATATCATAGTTATGAAAATAGAAAAGATTATCGGACGTGAAATCCTCGATTCAAGAGGAAACCCTACAGTGGAAGTAGATGTAATGTTGGAATCAGGCTTTATGGGCCGTGCTTCCGTTCCTTCCGGAGCTTCTACCGGAGAACACGAGGCATTGGAACTCCGTGATGGCGACAAAGGACGTTATGGAGGTAAAGGTGTGTTGAAAGCCGTAGAAAATATCAATAACATCATCGCTCCTCAGTTAGTTGGAATGTCTGCCCTCGACCAGATGGGTATCGATCATGCCATGCTGGCACTGGATGGAACCAAAACGAAATCTAACCTGGGTGCCAATGCCATTCTCGGTGTATCTCTTGCCGTAGCCAAAGCAGCAGCTGCCTATCTCGATATACCTCTGTACCGCTACATCGGTGGCACTAATACATACGTAATGCCTGTGCCGATGATGAATATCATTAACGGTGGTTCACATAGTGACGCTCCTATTGCTTTCCAGGAGTTCATGATACGCCCTGTGGGTGCAACTTCTTTCCGTGAAGGTCTGCGCATGGGTGCTGAAGTATTCCACGCATTGAAGAAAGTATTAAAAGACCGAGGACTAAGTACTGCCGTAGGTGATGAAGGTGGTTTCGCTCCAAATCTGGAAGGTACGGAAGACGCTTTGAACAGCATTATCGCTGCCATTAAAGCAGCCGGATATGAACCGGGCAAAGACGTCATGATCGCCATGGACTGTGCTTCCTCCGAATTCTATAAAGATGGTATCTACGATTATACCAAATTCGAAGGTGCAAAAGGCAAGAAACGTACAGCCGATGAACAGATTGACTATCTGGAACAACTCATCAACCAATTCCCCATCGACTCTATCGAGGACGGTATGAGTGAAAATGACTGGGAAGGCTGGAAGAAACTTACCGACCGTATCGGTAACCGCTGCCAACTCGTAGGTGACGACCTCTTCGTTACTAACGTTGACTTCCTGGCTATGGGCATTGAAAAAGGTTGTGCAAACTCTATCCTGATCAAAGTGAATCAGATCGGCTCCCTGACCGAGACATTGAATGCCATTGAAATGGCTCATCGCCACGGATATACAACTGTAACCTCCCATCGTTCCGGCGAAACGGAAGATGCTACGATTGCCGACATTGCCGTTGCTACCAATAGCGGGCAAATTAAGACCGGTTCGTTGAGCCGTTCAGACCGTATGGCAAAATACAACCAGTTACTCCGCATTGAAGAAGAACTGGGTGCTAATGCTGTTTACGGCTACAAGCGCATCAAATAAATTGCAAGAGGGGCGAACCATCACGGTCTGCCCCTCTTCTTCTTTAACCTTAAAATCACCAATCAATCTACCACCTTAAAGAAAACTTCTTCTCCCGATTGGCTGTCTGTTGCCACCCAAAGTCCAAAGTCTCCGGGTTCCACAACTTTCACCATATCGATGTTCCAAAATGCAAGTTCACTAACGGGTAGTTCAAACGAAACATTCTTTTTCTCGCCCGGTTTCAAGGTTACCCGAGTAAAACGTTTCAGTTCTTTCACCGGACGAGTTACAGAACCAACCTTATCTTGTATATACAATTGAGCAACTTCCGTCCCCTTATATTTACCTGTATTTTCCAGATCAAATGTCACAGTCAATACATCATCTTTCTTCAATGACGCTGATGAAAGTTTGACATTACTATACTTGAACGTTGTATACGACAAGCCATAGCCAAATGGGAATAAAGGATCAAAACCGGCATCCATATAGAAAGAAGTACATCCCAATGAAGTTTGTCCAGCCTCAACAGCAATATCATCCAGCAACACCTCATTACGTGTAGCCGGCCGCCCGGTATTGTTATGAGCATAATATACCGGAATTTGTCCTACCATCTTCGGGAAAGTAACCGGTGTTTTTCCACTTGGAACCGCCTTACCCCACAGCAGATCGGCCAATGCCGGTCCACCCATCGTACCCGGATGGAATGAATAAAGAACAGCTGTTGATTCTTCCACTTCCTGACCGATAGTCAACGGACGACCTGCCATCACAATGGTTACTACAGGTTTACCTGTCTTAGCCAAAGCCGTAATCAAAGCACTTTGATCACCCTGAAGATTCAAATCTGCCAGACAGTGTGCTTCACCCGAAAGAATGGCTTCTTCACCCACAAAAGCAAGAATGACATCTGCACGTGCAGCAACAGCAGCAGCTTTTGCTACGCCTGCCGGATTTTTCTCACGGCTATAAGCTAATCCGGGTTCATAAATCACCTGTACTTTGTCGCCAACTATTTCCTTAATAGCATTCAGTGGTGTCTGAGTATGAGCTTTCTCACCATCAAAGATCCAGGTACCCAATTGTTCATAAGGCGCATTGGCCATAGGTCCTACCACAGCAATGGTTTTCAGAGACTCCTGTAACGGCAGTACTTCTTTATCATTCTTCAACAGGATAGCCGATTCTACAGCAGCCTGCTTAGCTACTTTCAGATGAGAAGGATCATACATGACAGAGGGTTGCTTTTCATCTACATAAGGAACATCAAACAATCCCAGACGATACTTGACGCGCAATATATTACGAACGGCTTCATCAATGGTGCTTTCTTTCACCTTTCCTTCTTTTATCAATGCAGGCAATTCTTTTACAAAGGTATAACTTACCATTTCCATATCCACCCCAGCATTCACTGATTTCATGGCTACCTCTTTAGAATCGGCAGCAAAACCATGACTTATCATTTCGCTGGCAGAAGCCCAGTCTGTCACTACCAAACCATCAAATCCCCACTCGCCACGAAGCACATCTTTCAATATGAAAGCATTTCCGGTAGAGGGTATCCCATCATTATCATTAAAGGAAGTCATAAACGTAGCTGCACCCGCTTTCGTTGCCGCTTCAAACGGTGGCAAGTAAACATTACGCAGGCGACGTTCAGGAATAAATGTCGAATTATAGTCACGTCCGCCTTCAGCTGCACCATAGCCCACAAAATGTTTAGGACAGGCAGCTATGGAAGTGGGACTATTCAAAGAATCTCCCTGAAAACCTTCTACCATGGCAGCTCCCATTACAGAAGTCAGGTAAGTGTCTTCACCACATCCTTCGGCAATGCGCCCCCAGCGAGGATCACGGGCAATGTCGATCATCGGTGCAAAAGTCCAACGGATACCTACGGAAGAAGCCTCAATAGCCGCTACCCGTGCACCGTCTTTCGCAATCTGCGGATTGAACGAAGCCGCTTGTCCCAATGGGATGGGAAAAATGGTTTTAAACCCGTGAATAACATCGCGAGCTATCAACAAAGGGATTCCCAACCGGGACTCCTCCATCGCTACGCGTTGCAACGCATTAATACGTACCGGATCCACCTCATTCAGGATAGACCCGACTTCACCTTTCTTAATTAAACTACTCATATCCTCAATATTCCCGTAAGAGGTAATCTGGTTCATCTGACCGATTTTCTCTTCAAGGGTCATTCTGGATAAAAGAGACTCTACTTTTTTCTCGGTTGCCGCATCGCTACCTTTATTTGCCACTTGTGTACAAGAGACAAAAGGCAGAAGGAGCAAGCAAGTGGAAAAAATTCTTATAGCTTTCATACCTATTCAATTATTTTTTTCTGAAATACACGTACATAGTCAATCTCGTAAGTTGCGGGCAAGGCCGACTCATCTATACCCTGAGCGCCTCCCCAGTCACCTCCCCATGCAAGATTCAACTTCAAGTAGAAAGCTGTATTAAAGGGCCAGGTGTTTTTATTTCCTTTTTTATCGTTATCAAAAGTAAAGTAGCACTTACCATCCACATACCCTTTGATAAAGTCTTCCGTCCACTCAACGGCATATACATGAAACTCCGTTTGAGCAGTCGGCACTTTTATGGTTCCTGATTTTTGAGTACCTATAGAATGATTATAAGCTTTACAATGAACTGTTGATAAAATCACATTAGGATCATAACCCACTTCTTCCATGATATCAATCTCACCATCATCGGGCCAAGCTGTATAATTCTTCGGCATCATCCAAAATGCAGGCCAGGTTCCTTTTCCTGTCGGTAGTTTTAGGCGAGCTTCAAAATAGCCATACTTCCAACTTTCGACTGTATTCATACGAATAGAATAAACCTCATTACCCACCTTCTTAGCAATAATCTTCAGCGTCCCATTACTTACCTGAGCACAAGTTTCTCCATTCTTCGAACCAGGAATGTAGTTCTGTATCTCATTGTTTCCCCAGCCACTGGCACCTGTCTCATACCACCACAATGATTCGTCGGGCGTAGACAGTTTGGAGTCATTAAACTCATCCTGCCATATCAACCGATAGCCCTCAGGAGTGTCGATATCCGGATCTACAATATCAGGTTTTGCTTCTTGTGATACCGGAACAGAAACACGTGTGGTACCTGACTTTACCACTACCGCCCCCTCTCGGGGTTGGTAAGTGGTATTAGCTTTGACCGTTACTTCAACTGTCCCCTGCAGAGTATTACTCAATATTTTACAAGTAATCCAGTCTTCATTGCTGAAAGCAGTCCACTCCTGATCGGACTTAACCGAGAGTGTTGTAACGGAGCCTTCATAAGTAGCCGTTATCTGAGTTGGCACTACGCTGACTACAGGAGAGGATACTTCCGGTTCGCCATCGCTACTGCTACAGCTAAAGAAACCGAGCAGGCAGGTAAAGAAAGAAAGTATTGTCATTAGCTTTATATTCTTAATCATATCAGTCTTTATGCTTTTGTAAGATGATGTCTTTAATCGTTACATCAGTATTGGCAGGATTACCTCCGAAGTCAAATACTAAAGATATAGCATGCATAGCTTCAGGAGCTTTCACAGAAGCTGCCCAAACAGCTTTTTCGGAATCAGCAACTAAATCCACTTTCTTATCAAAGAAGAAGTTACCATCATGCTTGATTTCTTTACCATCTTCACCGATTTCATTGGTCTGCACCAATTTAACAGTTACATTTTTAAGATCCGCTGTTGAATTTAAGATAACATGGAAGTCATAGGCAGTCTCTGTGTCAGCTGTAAGATCAGTCTCAAATGAGAACTGATTCTGCCATGCTTCTGCAGTAGCTTCCGGGAAAGACAAAGAATAAGATCTGCCATCAATGACCAAAGCCGGATTAGGTTTGGGACTCCAGTCACTATTTGCATAAAAGAATTTGTTAACATAGGTCATGCCATTCCAAAGGTTATCCTTACTATCGACAGCAACCCATGTAGGTTCAGGAGTTTCATCGATCACAGGAACTTCAGTGCCGTCGTCATTAGCATGGTCCTTTAACACAATACTTTCAATAGTCATATCCGTGCCAGCTGCATTGCGGCCAAAATCAAAAACAAGCTTCAGATTGGCGATATCAATGCCCGGCATATTACTCTTCCAGAAGCAAAGCGGTTCGTTAGCTTCCAGTTTTATGCCTTTTTGTTCAAAATAGAAATTACCATCATCCGTACTATCCACCAATTTTACTGTAACATTGGAGTGTGCTACTGAAGCTGTAAGAATTACTGAAAAGTCATAATTCTTAGTAGCCTCTGTTGAAATATTGGTTGCCATTGCCATTTGCGCTTGCCAAGTATCATCAGTAGCCTCCGACAATTTTACAGTATAAGTACCATTTTCCAATGTATATGCAGGATCTGCGATAGCCGACCATCCCGGAGCATAATAAAAAGTGGGAGCCGCTATCGTAGCCTTCGTCCACATATTAAAATCACTTTCATACACAAATCCACCGAAACCATTCATTATCGTCTTATTGATGCGGAAAGTTTTGGATATACTACCATCACTTACACCATTGGCATTAGCAATTTTTACATCTACACTGTAATCTCCGGCTTTTCTATAATATTTCTTCATTGAGAATGAAGATGAATAGGTCTTACCGTCAAATATCCAGACAGGAGTAATGCCCGGTTGAGCGTTAAAAGTAAAAGTTACCCAATTGGTTTCCTGATCCACATCTATTTGAATCGTATTTTCATAAGTTGATGCAACCGGAATGCCGGCTTCATTAGGTGATGTAAAGTCATCGGGTGAGCAGGCTGTGATGCTAAAAGCCATAGCCGTCGTCAGCAACATTCCTCCGATATAGCTATATATTTTTTTCATAATCCTTCTTTTTTAATAAATTAATAATTGTTTTGAATTAAAGTACCTTGTGCAGCATCAATTTCGCTCTGCGGAATAGGCAGATGCTTCTTATTTGCTGACCAGGTATTTGTACGGTAACCATATCCATCGGGCACCAACACACTGGTAGCTTTACCTGTACGTATCAAATCCCAATAGCGTTTACCTTCACCCACAAACTCAAGATGACGTTCGTCTATGATATTATCAATTGTTGCTTCTTTTTCAGTAGTCAATCCGGCACGTTTACGTACGCGATTCAAGTATTCTCTTGCATCACCCGAACCTGCACCGCGAGTAATCAATTCAGCTGCATTCAGCAGAGTTTCAGAGAAACGATAGATACGAAGGTTGTTATTCCAGTTCAACTGTGCATCTGCTTTATGACCGGAATTATCACCAGTATGTGCAGCATACTTTTCGAGAAAATAGCCTGTATCCTGGTAGCGGTGATTATAAGTAAGCTGGTTCGTAGGATTTGCAGCATTATGAGCATCAATTGCAGCCTGTGCATTCCAGCAAGTGGCATCACGACGGGTATCATTATTGGCATAACGTTCATACGTTTCCAAACGAACCGGACAGAATCCCCATCCTTCATCATGTCCATCTGTTCCGTTAGGCCAGGTATGCGGACTAACCAGTGTAGGTAATACAGTACCGCCTGCATTCAATGGGCCATCCCATGAACGAATAGCATCATCATCTTTATAGTTTACTTCAAATATAGATTCCTTACCCCATTCATTTGCTTCCTTGAAGATACCAGCATAATTTTCAAGCAAACCATACTGAGTGCTACCGATAATCTCCTGCATATACTGTAAAGCTTTACCATAACGGGATTCATCATTCTGATACATTACAATTTCAGCATAAAGCATATATGTCATAGCCTTGGTCACACGGCCATAATTATCTGCTTTTTCTTTCATCGGAAGAGCATTACTTGCAATCACACCTTCAAGATCAGTAATGATATTTTCATACACCTGATCTGCAGATAATTGTTCCGCAAGATAGGGGGATGTCAGGTTTGTATTATAATATGGTATATTACCCCAGAACTTCCACAGCCAATTGTAGTAGAGTACACGGAGAGTGATAACTTGAGCCTCGTAATATTTCCGATTCTCCTCAGTTACATTATCTCCTGCCCAACCTAGGTAAGTAATGACATCATTACAACGCTTCACACCACTATAAGAAACAGTCCACAGCCCTTTAATCACATTTGTAGGAATTGCTTCAAAATTCATCATCAAATGCCATGCCTGATTATCTGTTCTGTCCTGACCGCCAATCCAAAGATCATCAGCCATGATATCACTCATAAGAGTTACAGGATTATATTCACCCATTGCCCAATCGGACCAATGCAGAGGGTCATAAGCTGCTACTACTGCTTCCTGAATATGCGCATCGGTAGTAAAATAAGAATTAATTGTTTCATCTGTTGGAGAAGAAACCTCCAAAAAGGATTCTGAACATCCTGTAGCCAAGAAAGCGGACGGAAAAGTTTCGTCCATTTTTCTTTGCTTGGTTGAAAGAACTCGAAAGTTATGGT
>OGYM01001411.1_pt1 | contig 17548 bp, 18 predicted proteins | sample 1576491 | NCBI WGS metagenome assembly OGYM01 (sample SAMEA3541515, study PRJEB24748) | human gut metagenome | biome: human gut; feature: human-associated habitat; material: faeces | place: China | collected 2012 | reverse complement strand
TTTTTTCTTTTTGAACGTCAGGACGCTTAGTTTGCGTCGCCTGCGGCGACACTTCAATCTTACGGACAAAAAAACCGCCGGAGGAACCGGCGGCGGTGGCATCATAACGTTTACCAGCGGTATGCGCTAAACATTATGGCGTTAACTTACAGGCTAGCTGTTACGGTTACCGTGACTGCTTTTGCCCCCTTTTTTGCCTGCTTCTGATGCACGCTGCGGGTCATTCTTAAAGTTGCCCCCGCTGTGCTGGCCACCTTTACGACCTGCTTCTGATGCTCTTTCGCGGTCTTCCGCAAAATTACCGGAACCGCCCCGATGGTTTGCCATTACTGACCTCCGTCATAGATTAGACATCATATTGCATCGGTGTTGAGGAAGATCTCCTCACGCGGCATATGGCAGACGCCACAATTATTGCCACGCGGAACTAAGCTTAGCGAAGTTACCCCGGCTGACCAGTAAATCGTAATATTCTGCAACAGGTTCGTCAGGGGGACAGGAATAATCCCCCCAGGAAATCAATAAGCCTCTCTTATGGTTAAAGAAATCCGAACGGCGAAAAATGTATCATTTTGCAACAAAAACGACGCTGATAAATCTTGTTATAAATCAAAGAAATGGTTGTGATATTTGCACTCTCTCCAGGACGTCATATCTTTAAATAGAGGTAGCGAATCGCTACGGACACGGTTAACTCGAGGAGTAGTGCAAAATGGCAAAAATTCTGGTGCTTTATTATTCCATGTACGGACACATCGAAACTATGGCGCATGCGGTGGCGGAAGGGGCAAACAAAGTGGACGGCGCAGAAGTCATTATCAAACGCGTACCGGAAACGATGCAGCCTGAAATCTTCGCAAAGGCCGGAGGTAAAACACAAAACGCACCAGTCGCAACCCCACAGGAACTGCCTGATTACGACGCCATCATTTTTGGTACGCCGACGCGCTTTGGCAATATGTCAGGCCAGATGCGCACCTTCCTGGACCAGACGGGCGGTTTGTGGGCATCCGGCGCGCTGTATGGAAAACTCGCCAGCGTATTCAGCTCGACAGGCACCGGCGGCGGTCAGGAACAAACCATTACCTCAACCTGGACCACGCTGGCTCACCACGGCATGGTGATTGTCCCTATCGGTTACGCCGCGCAGGAACTGTTTGACGTCTCGCAGGTTCGCGGCGGTACGCCATACGGCGCCACCACAATTGCCGGGGGCGATGGTTCACGCCAGCCAAGCCAGGAAGAACTTTCTATCGCTCGCTATCAGGGTGAATATGTTGCAGGTCTGGCAGTAAAACTCAACGGCTAATCTTCAACAGGAGGATTCGAATGCCAACTCAAGAAGCGAAGGCTCATCACGTCGGCGAATGGGCAAGTCTGCGTAATACATCACCAGAAATAGCCGAAGCCATTTTTGAAGTCGCGAAGTATGACGAGAAACTGGCTGAAAAAATTTGGGAGGAAGGCAGCGACGAAGTGTTGCTTAAAGCCTTTGAGAAGACGGATAAAGATTCGCTATTTTGGGGCGAACAAACCATCGAACGTAAAAATGTCTGACCTTTTCTCCCCCGCCTGCGCGGGGGAGAACCTCTGCTATTTTGCCGCGCTGTTCAACACGTTATCGAACTTATCAAGAGGACAGAAGCCGTTTGCGTCTATCGGGCATCCCGCCAGTTCCAGCGTGACGCGCTGCGCCGGTGATTTCAGCGTCAGGACGTCCGCGTTACGCAACTGCTGCGAGCTCTGATACACATATTCGATTTTCATCAGGTCGCGATTGCCTTTGCTGTCATGCCAGCGCTGGAACACAATCTTGCCGCCAATCGGGGTGCGTTCGTACTGATCGTGCAGCTGGTAAGGTTTGAAATCCAGCGCCGTCAGCAGCGAAGCAATATTCGAGTCATGCCCCACCAGAACGGTAATTTTCGGCGCGCTGCTACGGTCAGTCACCAGCGCTTTATCAATATATTTGACCAACGGTTTGGCGACGTTGCGCGCCACTTCACCCGAGGTAAACAGGCTGTCCTGATACCCGTTCTTCAGCTTTGACAGAACTTTCCACTGCTGATCGGATTTAATCTCGCCCCAGGCGACCTGATCCATCGGGAAGCCTTCGTAGTATTGCAGCGTAAACGCATCCACCAGCGAGTTGCCGACTTTCAGCGGCCCCGAAACGCCAGGCTCCTCCTGATACTTCGCGCTAAAGGCGTCTTTGGCTTCGGTCAGCGAACACTGCTGTTTTTCTTTGCAGGACGGTGAATCTTTGTAGTCCGTCATCTGCGCCAGCAGTTGATAGCTGTCGTCAAGCTGCATCTGGCTGCGCTCTTTTTCCATCGCCTGCACCGCTTTCTGACTAAACGCCGCAGAGTCATCGGTGATCACCGGATTAAACGTTGGGTCCATCGTGCCCATTTTTTCCTGATGATGTACCGGAATATCGCACCCAGGGAAAGCGCCGGTGATAAAGAATTGTGCCGTCGCGACGGTGCGTTGCAGACTGTTGGCATAGGTATATACCGTGTCCGGCGTCGGGCATTCGCCTGACGTGACCATCCCCTGCTCCGCCAGCCATTCTCGCATGTAGTGGCCCATATAAATTTCCAGCACACCGCCTTTCGTGGTGAGCTGCCCGCCGGGCACATCCCACTCCGGCCACTGATTCGGCGTGGACTGCTCCAGCACGCTGCCATTATTGGCCAACGGCGCGCGCAAGTTGTGTCGGCTCATCATCAACACTTGTTGCAGTTGATAACCTTCCGGCGTTGTCTGCGCTTGCGCGGCGGACGACAATAAAACAGCCCCTGCCACAGCGGCGGCGAGTATCGATTTTTTCATCCCTACAACCTCTTGTTGTTATCAATCCTCATAGAGTGTGACAGAAATATGACATTTTTCCGGGAACGGTTTCGCAAAACGGGAGATTCCAGAAGATAACCGGCAGGTCAGCATGTTCCGGTTATTCCGAGATAAAAACCTCATACTTAATATTGCGGGCGCAATAAAAAGTGCCGTCCGTCAGATACAGTTCACGAAATCGCGTGTTATCAGAGATGTTGTCCAGCAGGGAACGCTCCGTATCGACAAATTCTTTTTGCACGCGGTAATGAACGGCGTTCTCCGTTTCAAAAGAGACATATTCCGTGGTGGCGTAGGGCTTATTTTTTGATTTCACGTACACGATATATTGCACGGTACTGGCCGTCAGCCCCGTTTTCGCCGCGATCTCTTTGAGACTCAACGTCTCAGAGGCATAAAGCGCCTGAACCTGCGCTATGCGTCGGTGATTATACGCCGTCACCCGAAGGCTCAGTTTCAGCCGATAGGCCATATTCCGCACGGCGGTAATATTAGTGTGAAGCAGTTGCGCTATCTGCTCTGTCGTGAGGATGCCCGCGTTTTCCCGCAGAATCGCAAGGCTTTCGTCGTTCCAGATAAATGCCATTGGGTATCTCTCCGTACGCGTCGTTCATCGCGTCGCCAGGCGCGCAAACGTGGCCTCTAACTCAGGCGGCTTACGCATACCCTGGTGTAGCTCCAGAACGCGTCCTTCGGGGTCAATCAGTACGGAGGTCGGCGTGCCGATCACCTGATAACGTTCCTGGGTAATGTTGAGCTGATCGCGCACCACCGGATAGGTTATCTGATGCTTTGCCAGCAGATCGTTAATCCTGACCGTTTCAGGGTCGGTATTGACCGCCACAACCACCACTTTATCGCCCCATTTTTTGCTCAGCGCTTCCAGCGTGTCCATTTCCGCCAGACACCCCCCGCATCCCGCAGACCAAAAATTCAGGTACACCGCCTTTCCTTGCCAGCGTTCAAGGCCTGACTCCTGGCCTTGCAGATCAAACGCCGCCAGCGTCGGGGCCGGTGCCCCGACCGCCAGCTTTTCTTCTTTACACCCGCTTATCAGGATCGCCGCCGCGAGTAGCAGCACATTATGCCAGCGCATGTTGATTGGCCTCCTCACCCAGATATTTACCGTGTTGCAGCCGCAGAATACGATCGGCAAACTGCCCAAGCGCAGGGTTGTGCGTCACCATCACAATCGTGCGCCCCTGACGATGCAGATCGGTGAGCAGATCCAGCACCCGCTGCTCATTCTCTTCATCCAGGTTGCCCGTCGGTTCATCCGCGAAAATAACCGGCGGTTCGTTGACCAGCGCCCGGGCGATACACACACGCTGCTGCTCACCACCGGAAAGCTGGCTCGGCAGGTGCGTCACACGATGCCCTAGCCCTACCTGCTCCAGCACCCTCCTCGCCGCCGCTTCATCCACCACGCTGTGGTAATGCTGGGCGAGCATGATGTTTTCCAGCGCAGTTAAGAACGGGATCAAATGGAACTGCTGAAATACCAGGCCGATTTTCTCGGCGCGAAAGCGACGGCGCCCCTCTTCATCCAGCGCGGCGGCATCGGTGCCGTCAAGAAACACCTGCCCTTCCGTCGCCGTATCAAGGCACGTCAGAATATTCATCAGCGTGGTTTTACCAGAACCAGAAGCGCCCATAATGGCGACAAATTCACCCTGCGCAATGCGCAGATTAATGTCATCCAGGGCGGTAACGTCACCGAACCGTTTGTATAAGTGGCGGGTTTCGATCGCCACCTGAGGGATATGCGTAACGGACATGGCGCTACTCTCCTTTCAGCACTTTAGCAGGCTCGACGCTTACCGCGCGTCGCACCGGAACAATCGCCGCCAGAATGGCGACCAGTAAAGACAACACCAGAGTTATGGGCAATACCGGCAGACGCAGCGAAATGGCGGCATTAAACACCGTTAATCCCAACAGTTGCGCCAGCAAATATCCCAGCACCCAGCCGCACGCCACCGCCGCCAGCGCGATGATGCTGGTTTCCAGCAGAATTTGCCGCACAATATCGCCGTTGCTGGAACCAAGCGCTTTTTGCAGCGCAAACTCGCGCGCCCGCTCGCCAACAATCGCCATCAGCGTGGTATTCACACACAGCGAAGAGAGCGCCAGAATCACGATCGAGACCAGCCCCATCAGACCTTTAATTTTATCCAGCACCTGCCCTTCGGAAGCAGAGACCTTACGCACCGGACGAATCTCCAGGTCAGGATACTGCGCCTGCAACCGGCTGGCGTAGTTCTCCACCTGGCCGACGTCATTACTGACGCTCAGCAAACCGTGGCTGATTTTGCCCGGCTGATGCAGCCAGGCCTGCGCCACGTCGAGGCTGACGATCAGCATGTTGTCCGTCGCATCGCCAGACTCCACAATGCCTTTAATCTGCAAATTCTTACGCTGATTGTGATCCACCAGCGTGATGCTGTCGCCCGGCTGCACGTTAAGGCGCTCCGCCAGTTTGACGCCGATCATTGCATTACGGTCGTCAAAACTAACGCCAATCCAGCTACCGGTGACCTGCCAGTACGGCACCAGTTTTTGTAGCGACTCAAACCACACGCCAACCATCACCACTTTTTCCAGCTCGGTGCGCGCCATGCCGTACAACCACGGACTGGCGCCATGCACCAGCCCCTGCGGCGCCTGATCGAGAATGCTCTGCAACTCCTGCTGCGGCATACTGGAACCGTGCCCCGGCCCGATGTAAAAATTCGCGCCGAAGGTGCGCAGTTCTTCGCTCATTTTGGTGTTAATGTCGAACCAGACGGCAGAAAGCGCCGTCACGATGGTCGCCCCCACCATCAGCGCGGCAAACACCACGCTGACCCGTTGAAAACGCAGACGCAGCGCCCGCCACACCAGCAGCCAGAGCATGGTACGTTTAGCGACCATACAGCACCTCCACAGGATACAGTCGGGCGATCCGCCGGGCCGGGAACCAGGTGCCGATCAACGCAATCAGTACCGCAATCACCAGTACGCACGGCACCACAATCCAGGCAAAATTAAGCGGCGCGTCGAAGAGCATGACGCCAATCGCTTTCGCCAGCCCCCACCCGGCAATACATCCCAGCGCGCCGCCAGCCAGCCCGCTGGACGCCGCTTCCAGGTAGAACAGCAGCATGATTTGCCACTGTCGCGCACCCAGCGCCTTCATCAAACCGATCTCTTTGGCGCGTTCCATAATGGTGCTGGTCATCAGCGAGGCGATCCCCATTGAGGAAGCCGCCAGCGCCGCGACGGTAACGACCGCCATCAGCAGCTGAATTTTATCGATCACCACCCCTTCGGACGCCGCGACCTGCCATACCGGGCGCACTTCCGCGCCGGAAATCGCCTCTTCCAGCTGATGCGCGATCGACGACACATAGGCCGTGCAATACCAGAGGTCGTACTCTTCGGCATTGAGCGCGTCCAGGTTTTCCCGCGCGCGGCGGGACAGCTCGTTTTCCGGCACCGTCAGCGCCGAGACGCGAATCGCCTGCACTTTTCCGGGTAACCCCAGCAGGTGCTGTACCGTACTTAGCGGCATCACCAGTTGGTTATCTTCATCGCCGCCGCTGGAGAGGATACCGCTGACGGTAACCTGCACCGCTTCGCCTTCGGTACGTAATGTCAGCTTATCACCGGGTTTCCAGCCCATTTGCCGCGCCAGCGCGTGCCCGACTAAGGTCTGCGGCTCTGCGCCTGCGGGTTCCTGCGGCCAGTCGCCGGTCACCTGCCAGTAAGGGCTGACCGTTTTCTGCCCCGTCTCATATCCCTCTTCATCAGGAATATCCACTGACTGACTGAAGAAGGTGCCCAGAATCCGCACCGGTTCTCCCTCCACGCTGGCTTCGCCGCCGAGCATCGGCGCAAACCCGACAATGTTGTTTCGCCAGAAGATATCTTTGATGTTCGGCAGTTCGGCTTCATCAAGAAAATCCTGACCGGAAAGCGGATTACTGCTCTCACTAAACAGCGCGGGCAGCGCAGCCTGTCCGGCGGGTTCTATCAAAATGTTCGCGCCATAAGACTTCAGCTCTCTGGACATTTTGTCGCCGATATCAATGGACACCGCCAGCAGCGCCGAGATCAGGCTGGAGGCCAGAAAAACGGTGATTATCGCCAGCACTTTGCGGCGTAAATTGCGCCCCCAGGATTGTCGTAACATCCGCCACAGCATGATTATTCCTCCCTCATGTCGGCAGGAACAAACTGCTCCGGCGTTTCACGGAAGCGTTCATAGTTAGCCTCTGACGAGAAGAACCAGGTCTTGCCGCCATAGCTGTATTTGTAATCGGCTGAGGTATTGGTCAACGTTGAACCATCGACCGGATCGGTCACTTTAATGGTCATGACCGTCGAGAAGTAGTTCACCCCTGTCGCCAGTTCTTTACCGGGGATCACCAGCTCTTTTTCATCATTGTGCCAGTTTTCAATCGGCACCGGGTTACAGCCACCGGCCTTGCCGATAGACGGAATAAAAATATGCACTCCGCAGGCGACGCAGATGACCTGATTGCCCTCCATGACATAACCCTGATCGCCGCACAGCAGGCAGGCGTCGAACACCACGCCAAAACGCAGCTTGTCGGGATAGCGGTTAATCACGAAGAAGCGCACCGCTTTGCCATCGTCCGCCACCCAGACGAAACGATGCAGTTTACCGTCACGAAGCTGTTCGACCGGCAGGCGCACCATGCCATCGCTCCCCAGCGTTACGGGCACGGCTTCAGAGAGTTGCGGCGGCTGCGAGGCCACTTTATCCCACCACAGCTGGCCCGCGATAACGACCACCGCGCAGCCGATTGTGACCAGCCACAGCCGCAAAGCGTTGCGACGCTGCGCCAGCGCCAGACGGTGAGCGATCGGTTCTTCGGTTTCCCGCGTCTGTCGAAAAGCCCGCAACAGCGCAGGAAGCCAGCACAGCGCCAGGGCCAGCAGCAGCGCGGCTCCCGCCCAGTTATACAGCGCCGTGTTATTTGTGACTTTCGCCACGAAGCTCAGCAGTGATTTTCCCAGCGGAACAACCTGTAATTTCATCAGCAACAACAGCAGGTTGCCGCTCAGCGGCAGCCAGATCATCACCAGCAGAATCAGCGTTAACGGCCAGTACAGGCCGCGAATACGCCGCAGCAGCATCGCGCAGAGTACGCCCGCCAGACAGAGGATCGCAAAAGCGAGAACGACGGCCGTCAGGTTTAACAGCAGGTCAGTATTCAGCACATGCGTACTGGTCAGCCCGCCCAGATTAGGGTCCAACGCCCAATGGCGGGCAGCGCCGAAAATCAGAATCCCCTGCCACAGATAGCGGATACGCGTTGAAGCCCACCAGAAACTGAGGACAAACAGCAGCGATACCATGACCTCCGCCCCAACCAGTAGCAGTTGTACCGGTTGGCTGCCGTGAATAAACAGTCCCGCCAGTACGCCGGCAATCAGCCCGGTCAGCAGCGTCCAGGTCAGTGGACGTAAAGAGGGAGGATCGTTTCGACTCCAGAGAACACCGGAAAGAAGCGCAATGCAGAAAAAGACCTGTAGCGTCGTGACGAAAAAGTAACTCATAACTTCGACTCTGTACGGCGGGTTGAATTAAGCGACGGGCATATGATCGGTCTGACCAACGCGCCAGAAGGGGGAATCCTCCTGGCGCGTTGGTTAGTCGGTTTTAGTTCAGACCGACATATTTAAACTCGTAGCTCACATCAAACGGTTTCCACCAGCGGCCTACGCCTGTTTCGCTGTCAGTATGGCGATGCATCCCGGCTTTTGACGGCGGTTCAATGTGGTAGGTCACTTTATAGTTGCCCACGCCCATCATTTTGATGTTCGCGCCATAGTGCGGGCCATCGCTGGCAACCATCGGCATGAAGGTGCCTTCCTGTTTTTCGCCCGTGTCGTTGTTGACTAGGGTGTAGCTGATGGTCAGGTACGGGATCCATTCCCCTGCGCCAAAGCCGTTTTTATTGCCTTCTACAGCGTGGATATCCGCTTCAAGGTGAACATCGGCTTTTGCTGCCGGTAAGCCCATGCCGCGCGGTTCCATATCAATCGGTTGCAGGTAAACGGCCGCCAGCTCCATTTCATTCATGGTGACAGGCTCGCCTGCCGGGTACTCTTTAAAAGCAAACGCGGCTGGCGCAGTGAAAATGCCGGCCATCACTGCGCTGGCAATCAGGGTTTTCTTCATGGTCATCAAACGTATCCTCTCGTCTAAAACAACGGCTATACAACGATTATGGGTTATTTTTTATCGTCTCCCCGGGAACCGCGCTTTTGCGCCGCATCACCCACAGCGCCACCAGCGCCGCGAGCAGCAATACGACCTGCGGTAACAACGTTTCCACGTAGGGATAAATCCCCAGCCAGCTGATTTCAGGGAAGCCGTTAATCAACGTAGGCTGGAACAGTTTGCCTTCCACCAGTTCCAGAACGCCTTTGCCCGCAAAGACGAAGGCCATCAGATACATGAAACTGCCGGTAAACATAAAGAAGGGTTTCAGCGGCAGGCGCACCACTGAGTAACGCATCACCAGCCAGGCGAGCAGCAGCACCACGCAGCCAATCACAAAACCGGCGCCAATCGCCATATGGCCGGATACCGTGTTTGCATCGCCAATCAGAGCGTAATAGAACAGCACCGTTTCCGCCCCTTCGCGGTACACCGCCAGGAAGCTGGTCAGCCATAGTCCGACCAGGGAGCCTCGCGACAGGGAATGAGACAGCTTGCCTTCCAGCCAGGCTTTCCAGTGGCGCGCTTCCACTTTGGACAGCAGCCAGTAACTCATAAAGAACAGCATCACAACGGCAATCAGCATCGTTATGCCTTCCAGCAGTTCACGGCTGGCGCCGGAGTTAGTAAACAGCATCTGGAAGATAGCGGCGGTGATGACGCTGGCGATCAGCGCCACAATTACCGACTGACGAATAAGCGGCAGCTTATCCTGATGGTTGTTTTTCACCATGTAAGCCACGATTGCCGCCACAATCAGCAGCGCTTCCAGCCCCTCGCGCACGATGATCATCAGACTATAGAGTAGCAGACTCCACTGGGTTTCTTCGCCTTCGCCCAGCATCGTCACGGCTTTTTGCAGATCCTGCGCCAGCGCGCTGGCCTCCGCATTCAGGCGCTCAACCGGCTGACCGGCCTTCATCAGACTGACCAGGCGGGTAAAATACGCCTCCAGCGTGGTTTTAAATGCCGAATCGCGAGAGCCGATTTTGTTTTCCATGCCGCTGGCTTCGAAGCGGTCGAAGTAGGTATCCTGGATATCCAGAATCGCATTCTTCGCATCGCCGCCCTGATAGCGCGCTATCGCGTCCTGAATGCTCTGGTTAATTCCCGTCGTCACCTCAGCCCAGTCGGTACGGTTATTTCCCTCGTCCGCCGCCGGAATGTTGTCTGCGCTTTGCGCTGCGGCAACCTGCTGATCGTCACGGGTGGTTGGCAAGCCGGGTAAGATATCCTCGATATCCTGTAGCAGCGTAGTGACCTGATAAGAGACATCGTTGAGATGGTCAGGTTGCGCGGTCAGCGCAATCAGGGATGAGAATTGTTGGTTAATGGCGGCGGCATCTTTTGCAGAACGGTTTTGTCTGAGGGACATCTCCATCTCAGAGTTCTTAAAGCCCTGATAGTGCGCCTGTTGAACGTGCTGACTGGCAACGCTGTAGTTCCCGGCCTGATATTCAGTGACCGCCTGCGCCAGCAGATCGTCGATCGTCCTGAAACTCTCCTGCCAGTGAACGGCAATGTCGTCCCTGGACAGCGCGTTGTGCTGCTCTTCGGCCACCAGACGATGTCCGCCATCCAGCACCGGTTCCACTTCGCGCAGTGCGGCTTTCAGCCAGTCAATGCGCGCCTGAACGTCAGCGAGCGGTTTTTTCTCGCCAATCATTCGACGGATCTCGCCGAATGCGCTCTCCATCTCGTAACTTTTGCGCGCGGAAATGTTGATGCGGATCGGCCCTTCCAGGTTCTCGAACACCTCGAAATAGGCCATTTGTACCGTGCGGCGCGCCTCGTCGGTATGCTGTTGCTGATAAAGTTCCGCTGTTTTATCAAGACGTTGCTCGATATCTTCAATCAAAGGCGCATAATTCGTCGACGCCCAGACACTCATGCTTATAAACAAGCCAAAGAGAGTAACCAACAAAGAGTTACGGAAGTTACGCACGTGCACACCGCCAAAGAATACAAATGATAATTATTATCATTATATCTTTTTGTCGCGTTGTACATGACCTGGATCATAAAAATGTCAGCAGACGACAAGTTATGTAAACTTATTTCATCAAATCGTGATGAACACACACATTATGCGTTGATAAAAGGGACGTTATCTCCCTGTTTTTCTCATGGAATTAACGGCAAGGCAGGCGCGGTAACAGAGGAATAAATCCCCCTGCCGACAGTGATGTTATTCATTGTCGGCAGGCAGAAATAAAACGCGTTATTGCGTACAGCAATATTCAAAGATTAAGGTTATTTCGATCGCTGGCAAGGCGCTGTAAGAATTGACCATATCCCTGCGGCCCCATCCAGTAGTTAATACTTTTCTCAACGCCGGTTGATGTCAACGTCGCACCGGAAATACCGTCAACGGTATATTCATCGGCATGTTCAGGTTTATCCTGTACTATTTTCAATGCAGGATGTCCGCTGTTATCTAATAATCGTTTCCCTGGCCACTGTTTGCGCCAGCTGGCGTCTTCCACCCTAGCCCCCAGAAACGGCGTTTCCCGTTGCTGATAATAATACAGATTTCTCACCGTACGACCGTCCAGCCCCAGAGCAAGAAACGCATGCATCATGGATTTCGCGCCCTTACCGGTAACTGGAATGATAACCTGCTGAATTTCATTATTTTTATCTTTCACGAAGAACACATCCGCCACCGTACAGCGCTGACGAACCTGCGCTGGGTCGCGTTCAGGGGCGAGTTTTTCACACTTCTGGCGCGCGGCGTCCGTGCTGCTTTCAGCCACCAGCTCGCCGGAATCTAAATTAACATGGCGTTGAATAATATAACGATGATAGAGCGTTTCGACTGATTTTTTATCCTGGGCCTCTGATTTCATCAGGCCCGCAGCGTGTAAAATCGCCGCCTGTTTTTCCTCCCCTGTCGGCTCCGTCATTTCTCCCTGGAACAGCATAAACCATGCTGCCGCCGCAACAAAAATAAGGACACAAAGCACCATCATTGATGCAACAATAATTTTACCCTTGCGCATTGAATTGTTATCCCTGTCAAAATGGAAATCGAAAAAATCGCCTGAACGTATCACAGACTTTCATTCAATTAAAACAGATATGCCATTATCAATTCAGGTTTGCAACGTCAGGCAGCGGTAAAAAATAATAACTGGCATCAGTAAAAAAGCAGTAAAAATAACAAAAAACACGCTCTCCGCTCGTTTTACACATCCTGACAATGGGTTAAAAAATGCCGGGTTTCCCCGGCACACTATCAAAACATGGCTGCCCGCCACAGACGTAACTTCATGCCCCAGTAGCTGGTCCAGCCGCTGGTCGTGGTTACCACCTGCCCCTTCGACACCACTACCAACGTTGGCGTGACGCTGATTTCCCAGTTTCGTGATATCTCACCGCCGCTATCATTCACGACGGGGAACGTCACCCCTTTACGCGATAACCAGCGAGAAACCTCCCCGTCATTACCGGAACGCAGCGCGATGGTCATGACGTTCTCTCCTTCCGACTGCAAACGGGCGACATCCGGCGTAGTGAAACGGCAGATACCGCACCAGCTCGCCCAGAAGTAGAGCAGCACCGGGCGTTCTTCACTGATCGACGCCAGCGTTACAGTTTCCCCGTCCAGCGTATGCAGCGGCGTGCTGTCAAACATGGCCGGCATCTGCGGAGAACGCCAGACATCCAGCAGGATTATCACGCCTGCCAGCAGAACCAGTAAGATCGCGCCTTCACGCAGCCAGCGGCGCAGTTTACTGAGCATGAGCCACCGCCAGTTTTTCTTTCACCACCGCCTCAAGGGTCTCCCACGATACCGCGCCGGGGATCATCTCGTCGCCAATGATGGTTGCCGGCGTCCCCTGAACGCCAACCAGCCGGGCGAGTTGCAGATTGGTGCTCAACGTCTCCATGCTTTTCTCATCCAGCGTAACCGGCGTGGCGGCGGACTTTTCCTGCGCCTGTTTAATACTGGCGGCGGTGTGGTAGCCCTTTTTCTGCATCAGTTTCTCATGCAGCGCTAAAAACTGCTGCGGGTGCTCACGCCAGGTGGTTAACGCGGTACGCGCCGACAGTACCGAGCTTTCGCCCTTAAACGGCAGCGGCTTAATCACTACCGCGACCTGCGGATACTTTTGCACGATCTTCTCCAGCAACGGATCGAGCTGCTTGCAGTACGGGCAGTTGTAGTCCGTAAAGTTGACGAGCGTCAGCGTCGCCTTCTCCGCGCCTATCCGTGGGCTGGCAGGATCGTTAAACAGCGCTTCCTGGATCAGCGCTTCAATTTGCTTTTCCTGCTCCGGCGTAAACGGCGCGGGTTCTTTCGCCATGCTCAGACCGGTAAACAGCGCTAACAGCATAATCATCAGATATTTCATGGCGTAACTCCTTTCGCATCGCGCAACGTTTGCAGCACCGCATCGCGCGTCAGCAGCGTGGGCAATGACTGACCCTGCGGTAAACCGGGGCCATAAATCTGGTTAAACGGCACAGCCACCTGGCCGCGTTTTTTCAAAAAGTTGGTGATGTCATCCGCAGGTAGCGTCCAGTCGCCGCGCAATGCGACAACATCCGGCTGTTGCAGCGCATCCTGTATCTCTTCTCGCTGTAACACGTTGTACTTATTGACCTTGCAGGTAATGCACCACTCAGCGGTAACGTCAATGAATACGCGTTTGTGCTGCGCAAGCGCATCCTGGATCGCCTGTTCGCTCAACGGCTGCCAGACGACGCGCTCTTTCGCCGGGCTGCTTGTCGCGTATCCCAGATGCGGCAGCAGGAGCGTCGCCAGCCAGATTGCCGAACCGAGCATCATAACGCCCAGTACGCGCCGCAATCCGTTCATCCAGCGTCCGGGACGCGGCAGGCGCAGCGCCAGACCAGGGCGTAGCGCGACAAACAGCCACGGCAGGCTCATCCCCACCCCGAGCGCCAGAAACAGCCCCCATAACACCGGGAAGGAGGCCGTCAACGCCACCGCAACGGCCGTCCCGAGAAACGGCGCGCTGCACGGCGTCGCCAGCAGCGTGGCAAACGCGCCCTGCCAGAAATGACCGGCCATCCCGTTGCCGCCGTGGGTGGCAAGTCGGGTCGTCATCGCGGAAGGCAGACGGAATTCAAACAGCCCGAACAGGCTGGCGCTGAAGATCAACATCACCAGCACCATAAACCCGATAAACCACGGGCTCTGGAACTGAATGCCCCACCCGAGCGCCTGATGGGTCAGCCGCAGAACGGTCATTAGCATCGCCAGCGCCATAAAAGAGGCAATAATCCCGGCAACCGACGCCAGAAACTGCCGCCGTATCCGCTGACGACTTTTCTCTTCGACGAGCAGAATCGAGCCGAGCTTCATCCCCAGCACGGGCAGCACGCAGGGCATCAGGTTGAGAATTAACCCACCCGCCAGCGCCATCAACATCACCTGCCAGAGCGGCAGTTCGGCGCTATCGGCCATTTTTGCCGTCGTACTGCCGATCGCCAGGGTACTTTCCTGAGCCACGCCGTCATTCGCCAGTACCAGCGTGACCGTTTGACCACGCAAATCGGGCGCCCCTTCTCCCCAGCCATCGCTGACAGGAACCGTCACCAGCAGTTTTTCGCCCTCAACACGCAGTTGCGGCTTGCCAAAATCAGCGTTATCAACGGCGTCGAGAAACAATGCTGGCGATGACCAGCCTCCGACACGCGTGGCTTCAACCACCAGCGCACCAGGACGAGCGCCCACGCTGAGCGTCTGCGTCAGCCCCCGGGAGAGCGGGATCTGCCCCATCGCCTGGGCATAGTCATGCGCGAACGCCGGGTCATGCGCCGAAGGTTTGAGGGTAAAGGGGTAATCGGTCAACAGGCAGACATTGCTGCAAGTAGACAAGGTCAGCACGCCGCTGAGCATCGCGGGTGACGGACCGCGAACCGCCATCGGGAAGGTCACGCGGTGGTGATAACCCTGAGTGGTCATACCGGCGACGTCAAAGCGCGACGGCGTCGGCCAGAACCAGTCAACCGCAGGTATATTTTCTTTCCAGGCAATGGCGGGCGCCACGCCCCCTTCCCCCGGCGAACGCCAGTAGGTTTTCCAGCCGTTTTCCAGTTTTACATCCAACAGTAGCCGGGTTTCGCCTTCCGGGGACGTGTCCGCGCGCAGGCGGACGCTGGCATGGTCGTTATCCGGCGAGCGCAGCCAGCCGCTTTCTGCCGCCCACGAGACGGGCAGCCATAGCAATAACAGACAGCACAAAGTCTGCCTGAAAACAGTGATCATATTTTTTCTCCGTGAACAGGTAATTAACAGTCAGCAACGGCCAGACTGTCATTCACGGAATACGCAGAAGCGTAGATGGACTCTGAGTGTGGGAGGCGAGATTGCTCGCGGTGGAAAGAATGGCAGGCGTACGGCGCGTACGGGCGCCAGCAGGGACAACAACAGACACAGCGCGAGAATCGCCCCTTCAAACAACACGGGCGGCGCGGCAAGCAATGATTTCGCGCTGAGTTCGCATGGCGTCACGGGCGAGGCATCATCAGCAGACGAGCTATCCGCCTGAGTGACGACCGCCGTCGCGGCTGGCGCCATCTGCAAGGCGTGCAGACCCGCCATGCGCTGCGCGGTGCAAACTATCACCACAACACATGCCAGGCAGAGGAACCACCATCCCAGTTGTTGACGTTTCGCCATGACATCCTCACTGATTGACGCGAGTTATCTTAGCCACTGACAAGGTTTTAGCAACCTTTGCGCTGTAAAGTTATGTCGGCGTCGCCCCGCTCATTACAGGCGAAACGCATTAGTTTTAATAATGATTTTGCTGTTTTCATACGCATCTTTCGGGTTTACCCTACACTTAACAACGATGACTTTTCCGGGGATTCCCTGCCGTATGTATTGATTTACGCGAGATAACGCTATGGAATTAAAGGATTATTACGCCATTATGGGCGTGAAACCGACGGACGATCTCAAGACTATCAAGACCGCCTACCGCCGATTGGCCCGCAAATACCATCCTGATGTCAGCAAAGAGCCTGATGCCGAAGCCCGCTTTAAAGAAGTGGCGGAAGCATGGGAAGTGCTGAGTGATGAACAGCGCCGCGCCGAATACGACCAGTTGTGGCAACACCGCAACGATCCGCAGTTCAACCGACAGTTCCAGCAGGGCGAAGGCCAGAGTTATAACGCCGAAGATTTTGACGACATTTTCTCGTCCATCTTTGGGCAACACGGCCGACAATCCCGCCAGCGTCAGGCGACGCGCGGCCACGATATTGAGATTGAAGTGGCGGTGTTCCTGGAGGAAACCCTTGCCGAACACAGCCGTACAATCAGCTATAACTTGCCGGTGTATAACGCGTTCGGTCTTGTGGAGCGTGAGATCCCTAAAACGCTGAATGTGAAAATTCCCGCAGGCGTTGGCAACGGACAGCGTATTCGTCTGAAAGGCCAGGGAACGCCGGGGGAAAACGGCGGGCCGAATGGCGATCTGTGGTTAGTGATTCATATCGCGCCGCATCCTCTGTTTGATATCGTCAATCAGGATCTGGAGATTGTGGTTCCTCTCGCCCCGTGGGAGGCCGCGCTGGGCGCGAAGGTCGCCGTACCAACGCTAAAAGAGAAGATTCTGCTGACCATCCCGCCAGGCAGTCAGGCCGGGCAGCGCCTGCGCATCAGAGGCAAAGGCCTGGTCAGCAAAAAACACACGGGCGATCTGTACGCTGTGATCAAAATCGTGATGCCGCCGAAACCCGACGACAGTGCCACAGCCCTGTGGCAGCAACTGGCGGACGCGCAGTCCTCCTTTGATCCACGCAAAGAGTGGGGGAAAGCATAATGGCTAACGTAACCGTCACCTTTACAATTACCGAATTTTGCCTGCATACCGGGGTTTCGGAGGAAGAGCTTAACGAAATTGTCGGGCTTGGGGTGATCGAGCCCTGCGAGAACGAAACCGCATCCTGGTTATTTGACGATCATGCGGCGATCGTCGTGCAGCGTGCTTTACGTTTGCGCCAGGAGCTGGCGCTGGACTGGCCGGGCATCGCAATGACGCTGACCTTGCTGGAAGAAAATGACCGACTACGCCAGGAAAACCGCTTGCTGATACAGCGTCTTTCCCGCTTTATCAAACACCCATAAAATAATAAACGGGGGTTGGCACACTGCCCGTCCCCTTATTTTTATCACCGCGATACGGTAAAAAACATTTCACCTTCACGCTCCTTAATATAATCCTTTATAGGTACTTCGACATCCATCGTCATTATTATTCCGTGGCAAAAGCCGTTAATCCGATATAAATCAAATCCTGCCCCCGGGAACCGCCGTAGCATAGTGGCATTCTGAATACATGTTCACAGGGAAATAAAGATCATGGGTGGGATGAAAAGAACGCGCTGGCAGCGTCGACCAGGCACCATCGGCGGTAAATTGCCGTGGAATGACTGGCGAAATGCATCGACCTGGCGCAGGGCGACACAATTTCT
>OGYM01001409.1_pt1 | contig 17557 bp, 22 predicted proteins | sample 1576491 | NCBI WGS metagenome assembly OGYM01 (sample SAMEA3541515, study PRJEB24748) | human gut metagenome | biome: human gut; feature: human-associated habitat; material: faeces | place: China | collected 2012 | reverse complement strand
CGGACAGCACCTACAATTTCCTTGTGGCGCTGGCCTTTTCGCAGATGTTCAATCTCCTGTGCGAACGGGCGGACAATATTCACGGCGGCAGGCTGCCCCATCATGTGCGGGTACTGTGGGACGAGGCGGCCAACACCGGGCAAGTGCCGAACTTGGAAAAGCTGGTGGCGGTCATCCGCTCCCGTGAGATCAGCCTGTGCCTGCTGTATCAGCAGCTTGCCCAATGCAAGGCCATCTACGATAAGAACGCAGAAACCATCCTCGGCAACATGGACAGCGTACTATTCCTCGGTGGCCGTGAGGCCAGCACCATCAAGGAAATTTCAGAAAACTGGCTGGGCAAGGCCACCATCTCCATGCAGACCGAGGGGCGCTCACGGGGCCAGTCTGAAAGTTACAGTCAGAACACCCAACGGCTGGGGCGGGAGCTGATGACCCCAAGTGAACTTGCCACTATGCCCGGAGATCGGTGCATTTTGCAGCTCCGGGGGCTGCCGCCGTTCTATTCCAGAAAGTACGATTTGAAACAGCACCCCAATTATCGCTTTACGGCGGAGGCCGATAAAGTGAAAAACGCCTTTGACCTCGACAGGCTCATTGACCGCCGCAGGCGGCCGGGCATGAACGAGGAATGTGAGGTGTACGAAGTGTCCGTGCCGGACGAGACGATCACAGACGAGGACGAGGACATCCTCAACTATGACGACCTCGATGACCCGGACGCTTTTGTATAGAGCTTTGGGACATTTTGTCCCGAAGTAACAGGCTGCCGCCCGCAAGGGCGGCTTTTTTCATGGCCGGGGCTTTGACCCCGGAGAAACGGAGGAATATATGCAGTTTTTCGCTTCTGCCATCACTACTTTGCAGACCCTTGTGATTGCCCTCGGCGCTGGCCTTGGCGTGTGGGGCGTGGTCAATCTGCTGGAGGGCTATGGCTCGGACAACCCCGGCGCTAAATCTCAGGGTATGAAACAGCTCATGGCTGGCGGCGGCATCATCGTGCTGGGCACCACTCTGATCCCTCTGCTGTCCACCCTGTTTTAAGGGTGTAAGGCATGGGATTTCTCACCGACTGGCTGACAGATTGGCTAAAAGAGCTGCTGATCGAGGGGATCATGGGCAACCTCACGGGGCTTTTTGATACGGTCAATACCCGTGTCGGAGAGATTGCGGTGCAAGTGGGAACCACCCCGGCGGCATGGAACGCCGGGGTGTTCTCCCTGATCCGGCAGCTTTCTGAAACGGTGATATTGCCGATTGCCGGTCTGATCCTCACCTTCGTTGCCACCTATGAGCTGATCCAGCTCATTATCGAGAAGAACAACCTGCATGATCTGGACTACTGGATCTTCTTCAAGTGGATATTCAAAACGGCCTGCGCCATTTTGATTTTGTCCAACACTTTCAATATCGTCATGGCCGTGTTCGATGTGTCCCAAAGCGTTATCGCCCGGGCAGCCGGGATCGTGCAAGGCTCAACGGACATTTCGGAGGCCATGCTTGCCAACTTGGAGGCCACGCTGGAAACGCTGGGGCTTGGCTCTCTGCTGGGGCTGTGGCTGCAATCCCTGCTCATTCATGTGACCATGTGGGCGATCAATATCGTGATCTTCGTGATCGTCTATGGCCGCATGATTGAGATATACCTATTGACCAGCTTAGCCCCCATCCCCGTTGCCACGCTCTCTAACCGGGAGCTGGGCAATACTGGGCAGAACTATTTGAAGTCCCTGTTTGCCGTAGGCTTTCAAGGGCTATTGATCCTCGTCTGTGTTGCCATCTATGCGGTGCTGATACAGGGCATCGCCACAAGCGGCGACCCCATCGGCGCGATATGGGGCTGCATGGGCTATTCCGTGCTGCTCTGCTTCTGCCTGTTCAAGACTGGCTCCATCGCCCGCAGCGTGTTCAGCGCACATTAAGGAGGTGTGCAATGACAGAGATTACCTTGGGACAAAATGTCCCAAAGCTGGATGCGCTGTACCTGATGGACGGAATTGAGGGCTTGCGCTCTCTGCCAAAACATAGCGTGGATATGCTCTTGACCGATCCGCCCTACGGCACGACCCGGAACTTTTGGGATGTGCCGCTGCCGCTCCCGGAGCTGTGGGAGGCGGTGCGCTGGGCGGTGAAGCCCAACGGAGCCATCCTGTTTTTTGCTCAATGCCCCTTTGATAAGGTGCTGGGTGCGTCGAACCTCGCCATGCTCCGCTATGAGTGGGTGTGGTACAAATCCCGGGCAACAGGCTTTCTCAATGCCAACCGTGCGCCGCTGAAAAAGTCCGAGAACATTCTGGTGTTCTATCAGAAGTCCCCGGTGTACCATCCGCAATTCACATATGGAGAGCCGTACCGCAAAATCAATCCTCGCAGCGGGTGCAGTACCAACTACGGCAAGTTTGAACGGACAGGCTCAGAGTCCAGCGACGGACGGCGTTATCCGGGGAATGTGCTGTTCGTGCCGACGGTGACGGGCGGCATCCATCCCACGCAAAAGCCCGTGGAGCTGTGCGAGTATTTCATCAAGACCTACACCGACGAAGGAGCGGTGGTGGCGGACATCTGCGCGGGCAGCGGCACGACTGCCGTTGCCGCTATGAACACAGGCCGCCGCTTCATCTGCTTTGAAAACGCCCCGTCCATCTACGCCGCAGCTGCCCAGCGTATCGAGGCGGTGCGGCTGGCGGTTGCGCGAGGCGGGAAAGGAGAATAGCTATCGAAAAATATTCCATTATCTATGCTGATCCGCCGTGGCGCTACTCTGCAAAGAAAGTGCAGGGCGCGGCGGAAAATCACTACCCCACCATGAGCATTGATGAATTGTGTGCGCTGCCTGTGGCCGAGCTTGCGGCCAAGGACAGCGCCCTTTTTATGTGGGCGACCTTTCCCCAGCTCCCGGAGGCTCTACGGCTCATCCGTGCGTGGGGCTTCACCTATAAATCCGTGGCGTTCGTCTGGCTGAAGAAAAACCGCAAGGCGGACAGCTGGTTTTATGGGCTGGGCTTCTGGACGCGGGCGAACGCCGAGATCTGCCTGCTGGCGACCAAGGGACACCCCAAGCGGCAGGCCGCCGACATTCACCAGTTTATCATTTCGCCCATTGAAGCTCACAGCAAAAAGCCGGACGAAACCCGTGATAAGATCGTTGCCCTCATGGGCGATTTGCCCCGTGTGGAGCTGTTCGCACGGCAGACCTCTCCCGGCTGGGATGTGTGGGGCAACGAGGTAGAGCCGACGATCCCGGACTTTGGGACAAATTGTCCCAAGGCGGGCATGAAAGGAGGCTGACCTATGCCCTATGTGAATGTCCCCAATGACCTGTCCAAAATCAAAACCAAGATTGCCTTTAACCTCACCAAGCGACAGCTGATCTGCTTCGGGATCGGGGCGGCTATCGGGATTCCCACCTATCTGCTGACCCGTGGGGCCATCGGCAACACCGGGGCGCTGTTCGCTATGCTGGCGATCATGCTCCCGGCGTTTCTGCTTGCCATGTACGAAAAGGACGGCCTGCCCTTTGAAAAGGTGATCCGCAACATCATCCGGGTCAAGTTTACCCGCCCCGGCATCCGACCGTACCGAACGGAAAATATCTATGCCCCATTTGCGCGAAAGGAGGAGCCTATTGAGCAAAGCAAAAAAGCAGAAAAACGGAAATAAGCACCGGGCGCTGTCCGCCCAGCAGACCATTCCCTATATCGCCATGCACCCGGACGGGATCTGCCAGCTCCCCGGCGGGCTTTACACAAAGACGCTGGAATATGAGGACATCAATTATGCCGTGGCGTCCACGGAGGATCAGACTGCCATTATCAGCGGGTGGAGCGCGTGCCTGAATTATTTTGACAGCTCTCTGCCGTTCCAGCTTTCTTTTATCAACCGCCGCAGCCGGAACGCCAACCGCTACAAGGTGAATATCCCGGCGCAGGAGGATGACTTCAACAGTATCCGGGGCGAGTATGTGGAAATGCTCAAAGGCCAGATTGCCAAGAGCAACAACGGCATTGAGCGGTACAAATACATCACCTTTGGCCTACCCGCCGAGGGCGTGGCAGAGGCGCGTCCACGGCTGGGGCGCGTGGAGGCGGATGTCATGGGCAATCTGAAACGGCTGGGCGTCCAGTCCCGCCCGCTGGATGGCCGGGATCGGCTGGCGGTGCTGCATGGGCAGATGCACCCCGGCGGGCGTGAGCCGTTCCGCTTTGCGTGGAAAGACATTCCCAAGACGGGCATGGGGACAAAGGACTACATCGCCCCGGACAGTTTCGACTTTCGGCAGAGCCGGACTTTCCGTGTCGGCCAGATGTGGGGCGCGGCGTCCTATTTGCAGATCATGGCGTCGGAGCTTTCGGATAAGCTGCTGGCGGAGATTTTGGAACTGGACGCTGAGCTGACCGTCACCATGCACATTCAGACAGTGGATCAGCTCAAGGCCATTAAGACCATCAAGGGTAAAATTTCCGACATCGGGCGCATGAAAGCCGAGGAACAGAAAAAGGCTGTCCGTGCCGGGTACGACATGGAGATTTTGCCGCCTGACCTCATTACCTTTTCCAAGGACGCCGCCGAGCTGCTCTCCGACCTGCAAAGCCGCAACGAGCGAATGTTCCTGCTGACCTTTACGGTGGTGAACCTCGCTCCCACCCGGCAGCGGCTTGAAAACGATGTGTTCACGGTGAGCGGTATCGCGCAGAAATACAACTGCGCTCTGCGCCGTCTGGACTGGCAGCAGGAGCAGGGCTTTGTGTCCTCGCTGGCTCTCGGCTACAACGGCATTGAAATTCAGCGGGGCATGACTACCAGCTCCACGGCCATCTTCATTCCCTTTATGACCCGGGAGCTTCGCATGGACGGGCAGGCGCTTTACTACGGCATGAACGCTCTTTCCAACAATGTCATCATGGCTGACCGCAAAAAGCTGAAGTCCGCCAACGGAATGTATCTCGGCTCTACGGGCAGCGGCAAGAGCTTCGCCGCCAAGCGGGAGCTAATCAATGTGTTCCTCGCCACCAACGACCGCATCATCGTGGTTGACCCGATGGGCGAATATGCCCCGCTGGTGCGGCGCTTGGGCGGGCAGGTCATTGAGATCGCCCCGGACAGCCCGCACCACATTTCGCCTATGGACTTGCAAATGAATATCAATGACGAGGACAGTCCGCTTTCCATGAAGGCGGATTTTCTGCTGTCCCTATGTGAGCTGATCGTGGGCGGCAAGGAGGGCTTGCAGCCCATCGAGAAAACCGTCATTGACCGCTGTGTGCGGCTGGTCTACCGGGAGATGGCGCTGGGGCTGGAAACGGCGAAAACGCCGCTGCTGCAAGATCTGTATGAGGAGCTGCTGCGCCAACCGGAGCCAGAGGCGCGGCGGGTGGCAACGGCGCTGGAGCTTTACTGCACCGGCTCTCTTAACCTGTTCAATCATCCCACCAATGTTGACCTCAATTCCCGCGTGGTCTGCATCGTCCTAAAGGGCTTGGGTGAAAACCTCCGCAAAATCGCCATGCACACCACCAACGAATTTGTCACAGCGGCGGTAAACGCCAACCACGCCGAGGGCGTGGCGACTTGGTGCTACTTTGATGAGTTCCATATCCTGCTCCGTGATCCGCTGACGGCCAGCTACTTTGTGGCGGTATGGAAAATGCTCCGCAAAAAGGGCTGCGTCCCCTCGGCTCTGACGCAGAATGTGAAAGACCTGCTGGCCAGCCGGGAGATCGAGAACATTCTGGACAACACCGATTTTATGGTGCTGCTGTCGCAGGCGCAGAGCGACCGTGCAATCTTGGCAAAGCAGCTCGGCATTTCCGAGCATCAGCTCTCCTACATCACGCACTCCAATTCCGGCGAGGGCTTGCTGTTCTATGGAAATGTCACCATCCCGTTTGTAGATCGTTTCCCCCGTGGAGAGATCTATGACCTGCTGACGACCCGCCCGGAGGATCTTGCCCATGAGCGAACAGACGAGTAACCACACTTCGGGACAAAATGTCCCGAAGTCCAAATTCCGCAGAAAGAGCCGGCAGGAGCAAACGACGGCGTCCAAGCTGCGGATGGAGCGCCGGGGCGAGAAGCTGGACACCGCCCGGGAGAAGCTGGCAAAGCAGAAGCCACCGAAAAAGCCCGGTGCGGTCAAGCGCCTTGCCCATACCGCCGGACACGGCGTCCACGGCTTTGTGCATGGCAAGCTCTATGAGGTCGAGCATGAAAATGTCGGCACGGAGGGTGCGCACCGTTCCGAGCTGGCGGCGGAGTCCGTGTACCGCTTCGGCAGGCGCAAGCTCCGCAAGGCCATCCGGGAACACACGGCAAAGGCGGTGGAGCGTGCCGAAAGCAAGCATATCAAGGCCACAGCGGATTATTACTACCGCAAGACCGTGGAGGAACACCCGGAAATGCAGGAGGGCGGCGCGGTGTCCCGGTATCTGCAAAAGCAGAAAATCAAGCGCCAGTACGCAAAGCAGGCGCGGGAGGCTGCCAGACAGACCGCCAAGGCCGCCGAGGGTACGGCGTCCGTCACAGGCAAACTGACGGAAAAGGTGTCCGCCTACATCAAGGAACACCCCGGAAGGCTGCTCCTGCTTCTGGCGGCGTTTCTTCTGCTGGTGGTGCTGCAATCGTGTATGTCCTCGCTGGTGACGGTGGGCAACGGCGTGGCCGGAGCCATCGGCGCGTCCACCTATGCCGCCGAGGACGCTGACCTGCTGGGGGCGGAGGCCGCCTACTGCGCTCTGGAGGACGAGCTGCAACGCTACCTCGACACCTACACCCGCACCCACGATTATGACGAATATCATTTTGACCTTGACACCATTGAACACGATCCCTATGTGCTGCTGTCCATCGTCTGCGCGCTCCATGAGGGCGAGTGGACGCTGGACGAGGTGCGGGGAACGCTCCAAATGCTCTTTGACCGCCAGTACATTTTGACCGAGGATGTGGTTGTCGAGGTACGCTACCGCACGGTCACAAGGACGAACAGCGAGGGCAACGACTACGATGTAGAAGTTCCATACAACTATTACATCTGCTATGTCACGCTGGAAAACTTCAATCTCTCCCATCTGCCCGTTTACATCATGGGCGAGGAAACCCTGTCCCGGTATGCCTTATACATGGCGACGCTGGGCAACCGCCCCGACCTGTTCCCATCCTCGCCCTATGTGGGCAAGTACACCAACAAGCCCCCGGCACATGAGATCCCGGAGGACTATCTTGCCGATGAAACCTTTGCCGCCATTCTGAAAGAAGCGGAGAAGTATGTGGGATACCCCTATGTGTGGGGCGGCAGCAGCCCGTCCACATCCTTTGACTGCTCCGGCTTCGTCAGCTATGTCTACAACCAATGCGGCTGGGACTTCGGGCGGCTGGGGGCGCAGGGGCTATACAACATCTCCACCCGGACGAGCAATCCCAAACCCGGTGACTTGGTATTCTTCACGGGGACTTATGATACGCCGGGGATCTCCCATGTGGGCATTTATGTGGGCGATGGCTGGATGCTTCATTGCGGCGACCCCATCAGCTATGCCAACCTCAACACGAGCTACTGGCAATCCCATTTCTACGCTTACGGAAAATTGTTTTGACAGGAGGTTTTTATGGCTATCTCCAAAAGCGCAAAAATTCAGGCTGAGATCGAAAAGGTCACGGCCAAGATCAACGAGCAGCAGGCACGGCTCAAGGAGCTGGAACAGAAAAAACTGGAGGCCGAGAACAGCGAGATCGTGGAGATCGTGCGCGGCATGAGCGTTTCGCTCACCGATCTGCCCGTGCTGCTTCAGACCATCAAGAACGGCGGCACTTTGGGACATTCTGCCCCAAAGTCCGATGCGGCTGAAAAGGAGGACGGCGAATGAACAAGTGGATGAAGAAGCTGACAGCGGCGCTTTGCGCCGCTGTTTTGATGTGCGGCATGGCGGTCACGGCCTACGCCGGGGGCGGTGAGGAATGGAGTGGGCTTGACCCGGCAGAGCCGCTGCTCACGGAAACCGTTGACCCCGGCGAGGGCTTCACAGAGGACGGCAACCTTGTGACCCGTGATTTGCTCTACGATAAGGCAACCAACAAGCAGTTCATCACGGTGCAGACCAGCGGCGGCAACACCTTTTACATCGTCATCGACTATGACAAGCCCACCGACGAGGACGGCGAGCAGTACCAGACCTACTTTTTGAACATGGTGGACGAGGCCGACCTGCTGGCGGCGATGCGGGCTGCTGGCGGTGAGCTGCCGGAGTGTGCCTGCGCGGACAAATGCGCCGTGGGTGCTATCAACACGGATTGTATCGTCTGTGCCGTGAACATGGGCGAGTGCCAGGGCAAGGCTCCCGAGCCTGCGCCCGTGGTGGAGCCGGAGCCTGGCCCTGAGCCGGAGCAGTCCAAAAGCAGCAGCGGGACGCTCCTGCTGGTTCTGGCCGTGGTGGTCATCGGCGGCGCGGCGGGCTGGTATTTCAAGATCTATCGTCCCAAGAAGCAGCAGGCTGCCGATGATTCGGAGGACTACGGCGACGATTATGACGATACCCCGCCTTGGGAGGACGAGGACGAAACGGAAAGCGAGGGCGAGGAATGAGATTTACCAACAGCCCCTATGAGGACTTTATGAAAGAAAAAAGCTACTTTAAGGACGCTCTGCCCAACCTGCCGCCCAAAGGCTCCCGCTGCGACGACTGCCCCTACTGGCATGGGATCGGCTGCGTGTTCTGCTACCGGGAACAGCTCAAGCCCAAGACAGGGGGCAAACATGAGCCGTGAACTGACCCGGCAGGAAAAGGCGGCGATCCGCTCCCTTGTGAAGCGGTGGTGCGCCAACTACGATAAAGACTATGGCTGCCTGCCGCTGGACGCGCCTTGCTATATGCTGGGCAAGTGCTGGACGGGCGCTTATTGCCGCTATTTCCGCGCGGCGGTGCTGCCCCTTGATCCTGTGCTGGAAAGGTCGCTGACCGTGGAGCGTATCACGGAAACCCGGCCTTGCCCGGTGTGCGGCAGGGTCTTTCTCCCGGACGGGCGGCAGCGGTATTGCTCCCCGGCCTGCGCTGGGACTGCCCTGCGGGAGCAGAAGCGGGCGTATATGCGCCGCAAACGGAGGTAGTGCGTGGAAAAGTAGCCCCGGAAAACGCCTGTATTTACAAGGCTTTTCCGGGGCGCTTTCAGGGTGGGCGGTATGTTTTCCCGTCCGCCCCTGTTTTTGCAGAAATGCTTTCCACATCCAAGCGCCGGAGCTTTGGGACATTTTGTCCCGAAGTCCCGGCTGAAAGGAGAAATAATGCCTAAATATTATGAGATCAGCGAGGCGGCGGCAAAGCGGGCAAAGGACATGAACAGCTATTCCGACTATGCCCCCGGCTCGGCCACCGCTGGCTATCAGCAGATGGTGGATGAAGCCTATGCGCTGGCAGAGAAACAAAAGGCGCAGGTCGATCCCATGTACCATGATAAGATCGATGCCCTTGTTGACCGCTACGCCCGCAGGCTGGCGGAAAATCTCAATGAGCGCAACGCCATTGACGCCCGTGTGCCGTCTATTCTGATTACCGGGGGCGGCAATTTCCCCGTGGCGAAAAAGGCCAAGCAGAACGCCGCCCGGGATCGCAACTACGGCGAGTACGCCGAAATTGAAAAGCTGCTGGACAAGATCCGCTCCACAGGCCGGGGCGGTATCAGCGCCGACGATGACCTCGCCGTGGAAAAGCTCACAAAAAAGCTGGAGGGAATGGAGTCTCAGCAGGCCATGATGAAGGCGGTCAATGCCTACTACCGCAAGCACAAGACGCTGGAGGGCTGCCCCGAGCTGACGGCGGAGCAGGTGGAAAAGGTCAAGGCGTCCATGTCCCAAGACTGGCGCAAAGACCCCGTTCCGTTTCCGTCCTATCTGCTCACCAACAATAACGCCAACATCCGCCGTGTGCGCCAGCGCATCGAGGAGCTGAGCCACAAGGCGGAGTTTGTCGGCTGGACATTCCCCGGCGGGGAGGCCAAGGTCAATGAGGCAGAGAACCGCTTGCAGCTCATTTTTGAGGATAAACCGGATGCCAACACCCGGCAGGCGCTCAAAAGCGAGGGCTTCAAATGGGCGCCCAGCCAAGGGGCATGGCAGCGGCAGCTCAACCAGAACGCCATCCGTGCCGCCGCAAGGCTGGACTTTCTGCGCCCGGAGGATGGCAAAAGCCCTTATCAGCTCCAGCCCTTTGCAAAACGGGCGGAGAAAGATGTATCACGGTGAGGAGGGTATATGGACAAAAACCAAGGCTATGAGATCATCAAGGCTGTCATGCTGGAAAATGGCAGGGGCTTTGCGCTGGGGCATCATCCTACTGCTCCCTCGCCCTATGTCACATGGGCTTGCTATGATGACAAGGACGGCCAGCGGCAGTATGAATGGGGGCATTACGGCAGCGACCGTGCCGCTCTGGAACAGGACTTTGCGGCGCGGGTGCAGGAGTACCAGCGCCTTTACAATGTCGGCGTCAAGCAGACCGAGGCTCCCGGCCTTTACAAGTATTATTCTACCCAGCGTCCCGTGGACATTGGGACATTTCCCAAGCCGCCCCGCAACGCCCCGGATGAAATTGTCAACTACGATCAGCGCGTCCCGGTTGAAAACGGATCGTTTCTGGCGTGGGGGCATTTGACCTACACACGGCCATTGACGAAACGGCAGGCGTCTGACTATGAGCTGCGGCCTGCGCCCGACAATCCCGACAGACCCCGTTCCATTCGGGAGCAGATGAAAACCGCCGCAAAACAGGCCGAGGCTGACCGTGGGCAATCCGCCCCAAAGAAAAATGCCCCTGACCGGGGCGACAGATAGGAGGACATTTATGGAGCAGGAACGCAATCCCAACAAGAACGCCGAGCTTTCTATGGAGCAGAACGGGAACATGATCGACGGCATCATCAACAATCTGCCTGCGCCGCCCCCGGCAGAAAAGCCGCTGGACAAGGTACGGGAACACCCGCCCAAGCGCCGCAGCCGGGAGCGTGAGGAGCGTTGACAAAAAAGCGGCGGCGCTCTGTCCATCTTCATGTGATGGTAACGCCGGAGGAACAGGCATTGATCGCTGACCGTATGGCCGAGGCCGGGATCTCCAACATGGGAGCCTATATGCGGAAAATGGCACTCAACGGCTATGTCCTCCATGTTGACCTCTCGGACATCCGGGAGCTGGTGGCCTTGCAGCGGCGGTGTGCCAACAACCTAAACCAAGTGGCCGTCCATGCCAACACCTACGGCATCTATCCCTCGGAGATCGCGTCGCTCCAAAAGGACTATGCCGACCTTTGGGAGCCGCTGTCCGAGCTGCTGAAAAAGCTGGCGGCTGTGGTGAGTATGTAAAAATAGGGAGTGCAGATCTCGGAGGTCTGCACTCCCATTTGTTCTTTTACCAACGATAGCAGCGGCGAGAAAAGCGAAGCTCATGCACTCCGATTTCTCGGCAAATCGAGGACATTATTTTTAAGATTTCCTCCCGCGAAGAATTAAACCACTCTTCCAGTTCCCGGTCATTAAAGCAATACATCCCATCATAGCCGTTGTCACTATAAAACGAGTAAACATGGTCATGCTCCGCTATCATTAACCGCCTGCGAATAGCCGTTAAAATATCCACTACATTATACAATTTGTCTCGCCATTCCGGGTTCTGCACAAAAGCCTTTCCATCTGCTTGCTTAATTATGTCACCATCCCGTGTGCGGAGAACACCTGTATTTAGAGCAATAATTGTATCTTCGATTGCTCTGTCAAAGTCCTCCATACGCCCCTCCTGCCGAATATCATCTTGGAAGGCTGGACGGTCAAAGCACTGCACATAGAATTTAATCAATGAAATATCCTGTTCTGTATTTTGGGCGGGTGAAGCAGATTCCAGCTCTAAAATAGCGGCTTCTTCGGAGAGCTGTTTCCATTTATGAAGCAAGTCAACTGTATATCGAATGTCATCGCTATCAATCAGCTTGGAGCATGACTGGCACAGCCAAATGCCGTTTTGAATGTCCTTGCGTTCCGCAGAAGTCATATTCGTATCGTAACGCTTTCCGCCGGGAGCCGCAGCGCAAATATGAGCTGCTACACCAATGTTAGAATAGTTTTCGGGATCATCATTTGCACCACAAGTCAGTTTCCTACAATTAGGGTTACTGCACCGATAGCCGACGCGCTTAGCCATAATATCGATGGTTTTTGCCTTGAAGTCATCTCGATTGCTTGCCATTGTCACACCTCCAATTCACTATTTAGAATTATATCACTTATGTGCTTGAATGGCTATAATTGTTTCTCAAAACATAGCTTGTTCGACATCCTTGTGTGCCTATTTTCCCAGCGGTATAATATGGGTAGAAGGACAAACCAACCCGATTTTTTGATGGAGGTAGCTGCTATGATCGTTCTCAAAATCCTTGCCGCCCCCGTGATGGTGGCACTGTCCCTGCTGGCCGCTATGGTCACATTCCTGTTCTGCGTGGCGTCTGCCGTGTGTGAGCTGGGCTGCATTGTGCTGACACTGCTTTCCCTTATCCTGTTCATCGGCGGACAGGCGGTGGGCGGGATCGTATTCCTCGTCCTTGCGTTTCTCGTTTCGCCCTTTGGCGTTCCCACTATCGCGGAGTGGCTGGTGGACAGGCTGCACTCGGCCAAGTTCGCCCTGCGGGATTTCATCACAGGCTGATACTTCGGGACAAAATGTCCCAAAGTAGGAACAACGGCGGCTGACCACAGCCGCCGTTTGTCATATCGAAAGGAGGGCTGCCTACGGCCACAACCTATTTCAAGAAGCACAAAATCAGCAAGGGCGAAACCATTGCGCAGTCTTTGAAAGAACGCTTTGACTACGGACAAAACCCGGACAAGACCGAGGGCGGCGAGTTGATTTCTTCTTATGCCTGCGACCACATGACCGCTGATGCCGAGTTCCTATTAAGCAAGGCCAAGTACAAGGCCACCACAGGCCGGGAGCAGCGGCGGGACGCGGATGTGCTGTGCTATCAGATCCGTCAGTCATTCAAGCCCGGAGAGATCACGCCGGAGGAGGCCAACCGCATCGGCTATGAAACGGCGATGCGCTGGACAAAGGGCAAGTATGCCTTTTTCGTTGCCACTCACACGGACAAGGCACACATCCATAATCACATTTATTATAACTCGACCTCGCTGGACTGCACCCGGAAGTTCCGGGACTTCATCGGCTCTGGCCGTGCGGTGCGGCGGCTCTCTGACCGCATTTGCCTTGAAAATGATCTGTCCGTCATCACCAACCCCAAGCTGCACAGCAAGGGGCGATTTCTCCATTACGGGGCGTGGCTGGGGACAGCGCGGCAGCCCTCATATAAGGAGCAGCTACGGCTTGCCATCAATGAAGCTCTCGCAAAACGCCCTGCCGATTTTGACGCGTTTCTCCGGCTCATGGAGGCGTCCGGCTTCACGGTCAAGCATGGGCGCGGTGGTGTGCTCTCTTTTCTTGTTCGGGGACAGGAGCGGGCGACCCGGTTGCGGGCGACCACCCTCGGGGACGGCTACGATCCCGAGGACATCAAGGCTGTCATCGCCGGGGCGCGACCGATCCCGGAGCAGCCTGTTCCCGTGCCTGCTGCCCCTCGCCGTGTCAATCTGATCGTGGATATACAGGAGCGCCTGCGCTCCGGCAAGGGAGCGGCCTATGCACGGTGGGCAAAGGGCTATAACCTCAAGCAGATGGCGGCAGCGCTTCAATTCATGCAGGAGCAGAATATCACCGAGTATGACCAACTCTCCGCCAAGGCCGAGGACGCCGTTTCCCGCTTTCACTCTCTGAGCGAACAGATCCGGCGGACGGAGACTGACCTGTCCGCAACATCCGAGCTGATGGGAGCCGTAGTGCGGTACGCCAAGACCCGCCCCGTCTTTGACGGGTACAAGGATGCCAAGTACAGCCGAAAATACCTTGCCGAGCATGAGACGGAGCTGGCGGACTACCGGGCGGCCAAGGCCACGATGGGAGAGCTGCTGGGCGGTGAGAAGCTGCCCAAGATGGCAGAGCTAAAAGAAAAACGCCGCCAACTGGCGGCGCGGAAAAAGGCGCTCTATACCGAGTACCGCTCGGCGCAGGAGCAAATGCGGCAGGCCGTGGCGGTCAAGGCCAACATTGACCATCTGCTGGGTGTTACAGACAGCCAGCGCAAAAAGGAACAGGAGCGATAGCGCACGGTGACACAGACAAATTACTTTGGGACAAAAAGTCCCAAAGCCGGGTTTGGGGAGGCTCCCCAACAAGCGTTTTTGCAGCCCGCAGGATTGCAAAAATAGCAAGTGTGGCTACACTTGCCCTGCTTGCCGTTAGTGCGTCCCCCGGAAATCCCACGGAAAAACGGAGGCAGCGCCGTTTCTTACGCTCCCTCCGTTTCTCTGGCTTTTTGTATTCCCTCTGCGGTGGCTTCCATGATCGTCAATTCATTCTCGTCCATTGTGTTTAGCATCCTGTCAATGTGCTGGCGGCAATCACTTTCTTCGTTCTGCTTGTCAGGATAGAAAAATTGATCGACGGAAATATCCAGCAGAGTGACGATTTTATAAAAGGTATTCAAACTCGGATGCTGACCACGATTCTCAAAATACATAATGGAACGAGGTGTACGGTCAACGAGCTGCGCGAGGTATTCTTGTGTCCAGCCTTTGGCTTCTCGTTTGCGTTTGATCTCCCGGCCTAAAGCATGAAAATCAAGCCGCCTTTCGTCTTGGTACATTCTCATATCACCCATATATTATTTTACATTTCAGGTTTGGTTATGAGAACGAAACATTATTTTATGTTTTGGTAGTATTTTATTGTCCGTTTGCATACTTGCGGAGGTGCGGAGGAGAATATATAATTTTTCTTGGGAACTTCATATTGGCACAACATAGTGCTGGTATTCTATTCAAATATGGGAGGTGTTCTTAATGGCGAAAATTTTGATTGTTGAAGATAATCAAGGTACAAACAAGGCGATATGCGAATATATGAAAGAAGCTGGACATACGCTTTTTTCTGCTTTTACAGGGAGCGAAGCGTTAAAAATATTCCGTGGAGAAGAACTCGATATAATTGTACTGGATATTATGCTTCCTGAAATGTCGGGTATCGTTGTTTTGCATGAAATTAGGAAAGTCAGCAACATTCCTGTTATAATGCTCACAGCACTTGATGATGAATATACACAATCCAACAGTTTTGACGAAATGGCAGATGACTATATAACAAAGCCCTTTTCCATGCTCATTTTAGGTAAACGGATTACTGCGCTTCTCCGCAGAAGTCAGAGTAAACCTGCTGTTAATATGATTAAGCTCGGAGATATTACCGTTGACTTTTCTGGATATACGGCCTGTGATGAAAACGGTAAAATAGACATTACCCCAAAGGAACTGGAAATCCTGAAAGTGCTGATTGACAATAAGGGGTTAGTCCTGTCTCGCAATCAAATCTTGGACGATGTGTGGGGATACGATTGTGATGTGATCGACCGCACAATAGATGCCTATATTCGTAATATCCGCAAAAAGCTCCGTTTGGATTGCATTACTACGGTCAAAGGAATAGGTTACAAATTTGAAATGGGGCAAGAAATATGAAGAAAATGAAGTTATTTCCGAAGATATTCTTATTTACATTTACAATGATGCTTTTGATTTCAATTATAGCGCACTTGCTGATTTTCCTAATTGCGCCATCCCAAAATGTACTTGTTACGAATATGGTAGTAACAAATGCAGGGGTAAGTGCTCTGTCAGAAGTAGATATGCCCCGGCTCATTACTCAAACTATGTTGAAAACATTTCCGATTTCTATATTCTGCTGCGCCACTATATCGGCATTGTTTTCATACCTTTTTTCAAGAGGCATAACCACTCCGATATTATCGCTCTCCAAATCCGCAAATCAAATGTCGAAATTGGAGCCAGACGCAAAAGCGGCTGTATTGTCAACGGATGAAATTGGCGCTTTAGCTACTGATATTAACAATTTATATCAATCCTTGCTTTTGACTATCCGCAATCTGGAGTTGGAAAAGGAAAAAGTTAGTCTTGCGGAAAAAGAGAAAATTGATTTTCTCCGAACAGCGTCCCATGAGTTAAAAACGCCTGTCACAGAGTTAAATGCGACATTAGAAAATATGATTTTGGGCATTGGCGAATACTGTGATTATGAAGTCTATTTGCCAAAGTGCAAGGAAATTACTAAACAGCTCGGAGATATGATTAGGGATATACTTAATGCTTCCCGCTTGCAAACACAGGGAAATAATGAGCCATACAGCAATTTTTCATTAAAAACCTTTCTTGCAGATCTGTGTGAACCATATCGTCTGATTGCAGAAGCTAAAGGGGTTAAGTTCAAAACGGAGCTTTTGAGTGACATTTTAGTACATCTTCCAGAGGGTCAGTTGAAAAAAGCAATATCGAATATCCTTTCAAATGCGGTCAACTATACGGAGCCTGGACAGTCAATATCAGTTGTATTTGATAAAAATAAATTAACGGTTTCTAATGAATGTAGTGTATTACCGCCCGAACAGCTTCAACACATATTTGAGCCATTTTATCGTCCAGATTTAGCCCATAGCCAAGCAACGGGGGGAAATGGGCTTGGTCTATACATTGTTCAGACAATTTTGAATAAATTACACTTGACATACCAGTTTATTCCTATGCCAGAAGATAGGGGCATGAGTTTTATAATACAGTTTTGAAAGAAGTCTCTGCTTTCCGATTTCCGCAGGAAAAGCAGAGATTTCTTTCATTCAACATTGGCACAACATTGATTTTATAATCATCCAACATAGAAGATGTACTATGTCTGCGAAAGGAGGTAAAACGCCAACTACTAAAATGAAGGAGGTAAAATCTATGGCGAAAAAAATTGGAATTATTGTTCTGCTATGCTTTTCTTTATGCGTCGGTGGTGTCTCTGCTTTCGCTGATGAAGGCCATGACGAAACAGATACCCAAACACTTATCGAAACGCAGTCCCCGGTATCCTCCGTCCTTTTCAGGCAAGACGGAGCAGATATTCAGCAGAGTACAGACGAGGGCAAAACATGGCAAAGCTATTCTCCTATCGAGGAAACAGACTACTTCACTTATGATGAATTTTCCGCATGGATTGAAAATGAAACGGAAAATATTCAAAAGTTGGTCGATGCTGGAGAATGGACAGAAGCAGAAGCGACAGAAGCACTTGAGTATTACGATGAAATCCTTAAATCTATTTTAGAGGGCAAAATGGTAGGAAAACGAGCTTCTTCAAGTGACGATCAGTTGTTCTTTTCTATGCCCGATAACGCACAGCCTGAGCAGTATCAAACATTCGTCTTTGATGGGAATACCTACAAGAGTATAGGCCCATTTGATACGGAGGAAGAACTGTTCAATGCCCTTAAAGAATATACCGATACAGAAGTTGAAGCAGGAACAATGTCACAAGCAGAAGCAACGGCACTTTTAGAAAAGTATCAGTAAAAATCTGCCGCACGACGGCAAAAGAAAAAAAGCCGTCGTACAGCAGATACATTTTCATGCGCCCATGAAGCGGCGGCT
>OGYM01001397.1_pt1 | contig 17649 bp, 18 predicted proteins | sample 1576491 | NCBI WGS metagenome assembly OGYM01 (sample SAMEA3541515, study PRJEB24748) | human gut metagenome | biome: human gut; feature: human-associated habitat; material: faeces | place: China | collected 2012 | reverse complement strand
GTGCTGTTTTCCATATCCAATGTACTGATTCAGTCATCGGTAAATTCCTTTGGATCAGTAGCTATGGCCGGGAATACTGCTGCACAGAATATAGAAGGGTTTGTGTATACTTCAATGAATTCGGTGCATCAGACAGCCGTGAGCTTTACAAGTCAAAACCTTGGCGGCAGACAGTATGGAAGAATCAATAAAATTTTGGCAGAGTGTATTTTATTTGTAACGGCGGTTGGACTGATTCTTGGCAATGGTGCTTATCTGTTAGGAAATCAGATCCTTGGGATCTATTCTTCTGATCCTGAGGTCATTGCTTATGGACTGGAACGGTTATCGATTATTTGTACCATGTATTGCCTGTGTGGAATTATGGATGTACTGGTGGGATCCATTCGGGGACTTGGCTATGCAGTGATGCCGATGATTGTTTCCTTAATGGGAGTATGTGTTTTTCGTGTGGTTTATATTTATACGATATTTCAGTGGAGCAGAACCTTACAGACGCTGTATATTTCCTATCCCATTACCTGGACGTTGACGGCAGCCGTTCATGTAATCTGTTTCGTGATTGTGCGAAGAAAGTATGATATAGTATAGATTATAGTTAACAGGATAGCCAAGAAAGGGAACACTTATGGAAAAAGCAGATAGTTATCAGGTAAGAAAACTGAATCCGAGGAAAGAGTATCTTATTCAGGTGCCAGGGTCGAAAAGTATTACCAACCGGGCGTTTTTGTTAGCTGCGCTATCCGGTAAGAAGTGTTTTTGTTCCATAGCTTTCCCTCGTCATAGGGAATTGACTGTTCTCGAAGCTCCTCTACCAAGGTGTTGTAGGTGGCACCCGCAAGGTATTGTTGGAAGATGTACTCTACCAGCTTTGATTCCTGCGGATGGAGGGCAATTTCGCCCATAACCACCCTGTAGCCAAACGGCTGCTTCCGATTGCCCATCAGCGCACCGTCCTTTCTATGGTTTCGGACAGCTCCAGCCCGTTTTTCAGGCGGAAGCGGATTCGCTCATTGCTTTCCACGATGATTGTTTCAACGAGCTCACCGAACAGCTCTGCGTCAAAGCTGTCAAGGAAGTCCGGGCCATCATCCAAGATTTCCATCAGCTCTCTTGTTTGGGAGATGGTGTTGTCGCCATCGACGGCCAGAAGACGCTCCTTTTTCAGCTTTACAGCGCGGAGCTGCTCGGTCAACTCATTGCTCTGGGCTATAAAAATGTCAGGATCAATGAGGCCCTGTTGTTTCAGTGTGGCCAACATTTGATTCTGACTGGTAAGATCGGATATTTGTTTGTTAAGTTCAATGACATCCAGGCTCCAGAGCATCCGGCGGTTGCGGATGGCTTGGAGCGAGGTGGTCATTCCCATGAGGATGGGTTCGCCATGGTGCTTGAGCTTATAGTATAGGCGGATGAAAGCATTTGTTATTTCATCTTCTGCAATTGGTGTAATGCCGCATTTGAGGCCATGTCTCTTTTTATCGTGTCCTATGCATACCCAGTATGTGATGCCGCGCACAACCTTGCGACGAAATAGTGACTGGCAGTCGCCGCATACTATTTTTTTCCGAAACGCATACGGACTGTTTTTCGTTAATGTAATCTTCTGAGCACGAGATTTCATCAAAGCATTTGCTTTCTCAAAATCTTCTTTTGGCACGATTCCTTCGTGTGTTCCGTATGCGTAGTAAGAAACCTTCTGTCCTCGGTTCAGCCGGCATTTATATGGAAGCGTATCTGTTGAGAAGTATTTTTGCCACACAGAATCGCCAATGTACTTTTCATTCGAGATAATATATCGAATAGCAGTTGAATCCCAAGCGACTTCACCAGATTTACACGGGATGCCTTCTTCTCGCAGGTCAGATGCTATCCGCTCTGTACTTTTGCCGGAAAGATACTCTTTGAATATCCGTTGTACGATAACAGCTTGTTCCTCCACAATGCGTATGGAATGATCCTGTAGAGTATATCCGTATGGCAAGTTTGCGGGTATATATGTTCCGGCCTGCATTCGTTTTTGAATGCCCCACCTCATATTGCCAGAGATGGATTCGCTCTCGGCCTGGGCGAAGGATGCGAAGAGCGCAGTCATCATTTCGCCGGACATCGTCGCAGTGTCAATGTTCTCTTTCTCGAAGTAGACGCCGACACCGAGCGATTTCAGCTCTCTGATGGTTTCCAGGCATTCCTTGGTATTGCGGGCAAAGCGGGAGATGGATTTCACCAGAACCCTGTCGATCAGCCCTCTGCGGCAATCTGCCAGGAGTCGCTGGAAGTCCTCACGCTTTTCAGCCGATGTCCCAGTGATACCCTCATCTGCGTATATGTCAACCATTCTCCAGTTTTCCTTGCTGGAGATCAGGTCACTGTAGTGACGGTTCTGGGCGGCGAAGGAGTTGAGCTGGTCATCAGAGGCGGAGCTGACACGGGCGTATGCCGCAACCCGCAATTTGGCGTTTTGGGGCTTTTCGGTTGCCTCGATGGTGATGACCCGGTATTGCTTTTCCCGAAGCGCCATGCTGCCGTCGGTCATCAGCTTTTCCGCCATGTCAGTTCACCTCCTTTTTTGCAACACAAACAATACCACAACACCTTTGAAATAGCTATTGAAAAGAGTGCGATTTCAGAAAGAAAGGATAATGTCCGCACCGGTCTGTGCGGCAATTCTGGCCAAAATTTTGCGGGCCTCTCTTTCTGTGGTTTTCTTCTGCTCTATCAGCGTGCGGAGCAGTTGGGCAATGCCGCACAAATCGATATTTGTCATCTCGGTTCCTCGCTTTCGTGGATTTGTTTTTGATAACAGAAATATGGGACCCGATCAGGGAGTTTGAGGAGAAAAGGAAGAGGAGTGTAGAGGGGGAAAGATGAAGAACTCAGAGAAACGGAGGTTGAGAAGAAGAGGATGTACTGTGATCAGATCCCATATTTCTGCTATCAAAAGAAAAACAGAGGGCCGCTCCCAAAGGTCAGGTGAGCGAGTGTAGGCTCCGAGTCTGGAGCGGCCCTTTGTTTCTTGATGCTACTTAGTCGCCTGTATTCGACACTACTTCCCCAGGCAGGGCGGCAACTTGAACTGTGCTGGCGCACATCATGGGACTCTCACCCCTCCGAGGATCTCTCCGAGCCGCGTAAGCAGAAGTATCATTGTAGGCTGACGGGGTCATGGCGGGGACAGCTTGCCAAGGCTGCCTTGTCCTGAGTGGGTGTCGCTCTGCACCTTATTTGGCCGTCCTTTGATGCGGATCTGCTCCGCACAGGTGGTCTTCGCGCACTCGGTCTGACGCTCTCCCGATCAGCTAAGGTATTCAAGTTGCCGGATATGACCGCCTGGGGCGGTGTTTTTCAAGGTTCGCTGAGATGTTTTGATCTCACGAAGATTGTAACTCTGCGCGTATTCTTCCAACAGAAACAGAATGGAAAGTTTACCAACCCAAAATGGAAAGTTTTTAGAGGGATGCCTCCAATTCGGACAGCAGAGAGATGGCCATCCGCAGTCCGCGCTTCTGTTCCTCTGCAAAATCTCCTTTTCCCACCAGGAGATAATCCAGAGAAACATCAAAGAATGCTGCAAACTCTACGGCCAGCTCGACTGGGCCAGTCTGCTTTCCGGTTTCGATTTTTGCGATGTATGGAGTGCTGACATTCATCTTCTCTGCCAGTTGCTCCTGTGTGAGCCCACGCTTTTTTCGCAAGCTCCTGATCCTTGAACCATAGTCCTCTCTATTAAAGTACATGGTGATTTACTCCGTCTTCTGAAATTTGGATGCGAACCAAATTTCGGAGCGGTGGGTCGCGGCAATGGAGCGACCGGACATACCGGACGCTGAGCAGAGGCCGCCATTTTTCGACAAACAAAAAATGCACCCACCGTGCGGTGAGTGCATACGAAGAGAAATATTTGCCGAGCTTTAGCGGTATATAGTGAGTAAGGACAAATGGTGTCGAATAAAAAAGAACCGCAACCCCTTGGAGGATTGCGGTATGTAATGTTGTTCTTTTTTCCCTGACCCCCGGCGGGTGTTCATTGCTCCCTATACGATTTCCTGCCATATTCTCCCCTTGCGGGGATAACAGACAAAAAGTGCGTTTCCCCTCACCGTTTCGATGGGGGTATTATAATAGGGAATTTTTAGGGGTTTCTTAGAAATCGCTTAGGTTTTGGGCAGTTTTGCTGAAATTTGAAGATTATCCGCTTTTTGTATTATTATATATTCATATTGGCTAAAAAGCACAAGCCAAAACTATGCATTATATATGTGCAATTAGTCTGACAAGACTTTCTACATCTTATTTTTCTATTCTACCAAGGGTACACTAAACTTGTCAACATATTTCTTGTGGTTGGAGGGTTGGCAAGTGGAATATGGAACGATTCGCATTAAGCTGGACGAGCTGTTGAAGGCATCCGGTCTTAGCAAGAACATGTTGAGCCATCGAGCCGAAATGCAGCGGACGCAGATCAACAATTATTGTAAAAACCAGATTACTCGTTTAGATATAGATGTTCTCGCAAGGCTTTGTACGGTGTTGGATTGTGAAATTGGAGATTTGCTTGAGTTTGTACCTCCAAATGATACGGAAAAATAAGGCTCGTAGGTCGGAGCATACTGCTCCTTCCTACGAGCTTTTTACTCTTTTCGTCAATATTCTGGCGAGGAAAGCCCAAATTGATTCGTTAAGAGTGCCCTTCGTTTCACCTTGTTCATCGGTGCCAGCCGGCTCATGCTCCGTAAGCTGACGCCCAGGGTGGAGAGATTGTGCAGCGTGGCAGAGGTGGCGGGCGGCAGAACACCGGCCACACCAAGGGCAATCAGGGCGCCGTTGAAGCCGATAACGAAGCGGTAGTTGGAGTGGATGCGCGCCATCAGCGCCATGGCGATCCGGCGCAGTTCCACCAGCTCCCAGAGGCTGTCGGCGGCAATGGTGATGTCCGCAATCTCCCGGGCGATGGCGGCGCCGTCGCTGATGGCAATGCCCGCATCCGCCTCGGACAAGGCCGGTGAGTCGTTGATGCCGTCGCCCACCATCAGGACAGTATGCCCCTCCCGGCGGAGCCGTGCCACATACTCCGCCTTGTCCGCCGGAAGGACTCCGGCACGGAAGTCATCCACTCCCACCTGGGCGGCAATGGCTGCGGCGGTGCGGTAACTGTCGCCGGTGAGCATAACGGTACTGGTGATCCCCAGGGCGCGGAGGGCGGATATGACTTCCTTCGCCTCCTCACGCAGCGGGTCGGAGATGCAGATCACAGCGGCAAGCTGTCCCCCCACCGCCAGATACAGGTGGGAATACTCCGGCGGCAGGGCGTCAAAGCGCTCCTGTTCGCCTTCCGGAATGACGCAGCCCTCATCCTCAAAGACAAAGTGGGCGCTGCCGATGAGGACCCGCTCCCCATCGACGGTGCTGGCGATGCCGTGGGCCACCAGATATTCCACCTTGGAGTGGTACTCATCGTGACGCAGGCCCCGGCGCTTCGCCTCCTCCACCACGGCGTTGGCCATGGAATGTGGGAAGTGTTCCTCCAGGCAGGCGGCCAGCCGCAGCATTTCGGCTTCCTCCTTGGTGCCGAAAGATACCACCTGAGCCACCCGGGGGCAGGCGTGGGTCAGGGTGCCGGTCTTGTCAAAGACGATGGTATCGGCAGCCGCCACAGCCTCCAGGAATTTGCCGCCCTTGACGGTGATGTGGGCGCGTCCCGCCTCCCGCATGGCGGAGAGGACGGCCAGAGGCATGGCCAGCTTCAGCGCACAGGAGAAGTCCACCATCAGTACCGACAGAGCCCGTGTCACATTCCGAGTAAGGGCAAAACTCAGCAGGCTCCCGGCAAAGGTATAGGGCACCAGCTTGTCCGCCAGATTGGCGGCCTTGCTCTCAGCCTCCGACTTCATCTGCTCCGACTGCTCGATCATGTGGACGATCTGGTCATAGCGGCTCTGGCCGGAGGCTTGCTTCACTTCCAGCACACATTCGCCCTCCTCTACCACAGTGCCGGCATAGACCGCGCCGCCGGGGCGCTTGGGTACCGGGATGGACTCTCCGGTGAGGGACGCCTGATTGACGGTGACCTCCCCCTCCAGAACCAGACCATCCACGGGGATGATACCGCCGGCACGAACCACCACGGCGTCCCCCGGCTGGATCTGGGACACGGGGACCAGTACCTCGCCCTGGGCCGTGCGCAGCCAGACCCGATCCACATTTAAGGACATACACCGGGCCAGATCCGCCACGGATTTCTTTCTTGTCCACTCCTCCAGCAGCTCGCCCACCTCCAGCAGGAACATGACGGTGCCGGCGGTATCAAAGTCGCCCCGGAACGCCGAGATGGAAATGGACAGGGCGTCCAGCAGCTCCACCTTGACGCGGCGGCGCAGCAGGCAGCCCAGGCCCCGCCGCACAAAGGGGACCATGTGCCAGAGTATGCGGGCAAGGCGCAGTGGAGGCGGGAGAAACAGGGTGCAGGCGGCCTTGCACACCACCTTTGCCACCAGCTTCTCCTCAAATTCCCGGTTCAGTGCCCGGCTGCTGTGGGCGGGCAGCGCGGTGGTCTGCTCCGCCTCCTGCCAGGAAAAATGCCGAATTTCGTTCAGCACGGCTTGGCGAGTCCCATCGTAGTACAGGATGACGCAGCAGGTTCGCTCATGGACGGTGACCTGCCGGCACCATGATTTTCCCTGAATCCATGCCTCCAGCAGATCCGCCTGAGCGAGTGTCATTTGTTTTTGCCGCAGCTGGAGGCGGATGCGGCCCCGGCTTTCGTGCAATATGGTTGCGTTCATAGGTTCCTCCTTCACGAAAAGAGGGAGCCGCTGGCGGCTCCCTCTGGGTCAATCAGCCTTCTTCGCTCTCCAGATTGGCAGCGGCGGCTTCCTCCGCTTCCTTCGCAGCCCGGTCCTCATTCAGCTCCTTGGCGGAGGCCAGAATGTCCGCGGCGTTCTCCTGCACCGTGGTTACGGTCCCCATGACCGAGTCCTTCATCCGCAGACCGGCGGCCGTGACATGGACATAGGCCTTCTTGGCGTCCTTGCTGGACAGCAGCTTGATGCCAAAAGAACCAAACAACGCACCACCCGCAAAGCAGGCAAGTTTCGTATAAACGCTCATTGTGATCCTTCCTTTCCCTTATTTCCGCTTGTAGCCGGTGACCATGACCATAATCATGCAGATCACAGCGCCCCACGCCCAAAAACGATGTTGTTTCATCGCTCTCACTCCTTTGAATGCTTTGGAATGTCTGATTATTGTAGCAGAAAAGGTGGGTGTTTGTCGCTGTCAAAACGGACGCGGAGTTGCGGTTTCCGACATTTTTCTGTACTGGCCGGGAGTCATGCCATACTCCCGCTTGAACGCTGCGTTGAACTGGCTCATACCCTCATACCCTACAGCCTGCGCAATTTGCTGAATGGGCATCCGGGTGGTACAAATCAGCTCCTGTGCCCGTCGGAGGCGCTGTTGAACCAAAAAGCTGTGAATCGGCATGCCATAGGTGCGGCGGAACCCTTCTTTCAAGAAGGTGGGGGAAACAGAAAACTGTTTGCAGAGGAGCGCAATGGTAAGCTTATCAGACAGATGCGTCTGGATGTATGCCTTGACTTCCAACAGACTGTGGGATACTGGGCAGCCTGAGCCGGAGAAAGATTCGTCCGATTCAGATACCTCGGTGCAGAGTAGATACAGCAGTTCCACCGACTTGAAAACACAGTAGCGTTCCTGCTCCTGCTCTGACAGATAGCGAACGGTTTCAAAAAATGCCTGCGTCCAAGGCGTGCCGCACAGGGCCGTGCAGCCGTTTCTTGCTGTCATCTTTTTCTTGACGATCCTGGTGTCCAGCTTCATCCCCAAAGTGGAGCAGACCGTCACAAGGCTTTCTTTTGCGGCTTTGGCGTCTACGGCAATCAAAACGCCGCCCAGGTTTCCGCTACACTGACACGAGTGGAGAGCGGAGCTGTCGGAGAGGAGGAAGATCCCCGGCGCCTCCACCGTGCAGGAGGTACCTTGTAACGCTCGGACAGTAAGGCGGCCGGTCAGGCAGAACAGTACCTCAAACTGGAGCGGTGCGCCGCGCACCGGGACAGACCGCAGAGGTTCCTGCTCCGGCTCCGGCAGGGAAAACCGGCAGATCTGCACCCCTGGCATACTGCTGCTCCAACGGCCTGTGGCGGAGCCCTGGCTCAATAGATATTCTTTCAGCATGATTTCTCACGACCTGTTTCTCTGGGTTCGGAAATGGTTTTGCCTATGCTGACCGGGGATACAGGCAGAAGGCAGGAGACAAGCGCCTCCTGCCTTCTGCGGTGTTTTTGTCAGGCCAGCGACGCGCCCAGCTCGCGGCAGGCTGCCAGAGCGTCATCGTCCGGAGCCTCGTTGCAGATCACGCTCTCACAGGCCAGATTGGCGCCGTCATCGTTGCAGCGGGACTCCCAGCTGCGCATCCATTCGCCATCGCCCCAGCCGTAGGAGCCGAACAGGGCGATATTCTTCCCGCTCAGCCTGCCCTCGCAGGCGGTGAACATGGGCTCGAACTCGCTCTCCTCCAGCTGCTCCGATCCCATGGAGGGGCAGCCAAAGGCGATGGCGGAATATTCGCTGACCTGCTCCGGGGAGAACTCTGCGGCGGTGATCACAGATACCTCGGCGCCCTTGCCCTTGGCGCCTTCAGCCACCGCCATGGCCATGGCCTCGGTGTTTCCCGTGCCGCTCCAATACACAACTGCAACTTTACTCATAAGACTCAACGACCTTTCTTTCTGGATTTGTTATGGTAGAAACATCAACCAGCCACGGTGAGCTGCTCGATGGATTTCCCTTGCTGCCACTGCCGGAAGTAGATTTTGCTGCACATCTCGTATTTCTCAAAGATATTTCTGGCGGCCTGTTCGTTGCCGTAGACCTTCCAGCAGCCCACGCATTTGTGATTGCACGCCCGATTGCAGATAAAACCCAGCACATCCTCCGGCGGATAGCTCAAAAACAGGCCGATCTCATGGAGGAATTCCCCCTCGCTCCGGAGCCGGTGGATCAGGTGAACCACACAGCCATTGGGGTTTTCCGGCACATAGCCGTATTTCAGAAGCAAGGCTCTGGCCCGCTGATCGGTCAGATCGCTCTCCAATGCATTGGGCCGGTAGGCATAGATCAAAGCGCGGCCTTTGCGAACCCGGAGCGGAAGGACGCGTATTCCTCTGGGAACCAGTTTCTTGTTCAGTCGACACAAGTCTCTCGTCAGATCCTTCCGGCTGGGGCAGGCACAGGAAAAGAGGTTTCCCGTCTTGATCCCGGCCAGGGTGGGAGAACAATGGCGAATCAGCAGATCCTCTGACATAGGCGTTTTCCTCACAAAATCATGTCCACACGAAGACTGTACGGAGAAATAGAAAAACTGAAAGCAAATATTGTTAGCGACAGCTAACCGATGTGCCAAAAATATAGCTGCCGCCTCTTGGTTAGCGGCAGCTAACTAAAGAAATTATATATAGAATGAATCCGCTTGTCAAGAGGACGGATGGATTTTGTTGACAGAAAAAATGGCGCTTGTCGGACGCCTGTGTTATAATAAGCAAAACGCCCGTTTTTTGGAGGTTCCTATGGCGATTCACGAGTCTGGCCAGATGTATCTGGAAACCATCTATATTCTTTCACAGAACAGCACCTTCGTTCGAGCTATCGATGTGGGAGAGCAGTTGGGCTTTACCAAGCCCAGCGTCAGCAGAGCCATGTCCATTCTGAAAAAGGACGGATATGTGAATGTGGATGCTGACGGTGCGATCACCCTGACGGAGACCGGGCTTGCCATTGCTAAGACGATGTACACCCGCCACACGGTGTTGAGCCAGATGCTGATGGAATTAGGCGTGGACGAAGAGACTGCGACCGAAGATGCCTGCCGGATCGAGCATGTGATCAGCGAAAAATCCTTTGCGGCGGTGCAGGCGCACTTGGAGCAGGTAACGAAAATGCGGGAAGATGCGCACGGGCAATGAGCCTATGCAAATTTGGCGGACTTTGCTATCGAGCGGCAACGCGATAAGTGAATACCTGCCATTTGGCACGGAATATCAAATGCGGTGGAGCCTGGATATGGCCTCCACCGCATTTTATGTGATCTGCGCTTTTAAATCAGGAGCGACCTGCTGTGTAAGTTCACCGCCAAGCGCATCTGCTCCATAGCTCCAAACGCTTACGGCAGCTCATCCTTATGTGTCTGCTGGCTTTTCAAAACCTTTCGGGCGGCTTTTTTGATATTATGGCACACGCCAAGAATAGCGATGCAAAACAGCAGAGCCGCTAATCCATATCCAAACGACTGCATTGCCGTGTTCATATTCACGCCTCTTTTCTGACCGCTGCTGCCAATGAACTCAACCGAACAATCCTCTTTTTTTATACGGCTCTTTCTGGATCGCTCCGACCTCATACCCCATGCCGCGAATGGCGTTCATGAGCACCTCCGTGTCCAGCTCTGTTTCAGAGAGGATCACGGTCTGGTTTTTGCTCCGGGAAGAACTCACCTTTTTGACCGGGCAGGCTTTGCGCACAGCGTCATTGACATGGGCCTCGCACATCCCGCACATCATTCCATTGACTTCCACTGTGTACTTCCACATGTTCTCTCACTCCTTCTTGACTTTTGGATCATCGAGCTGCGCGGACCGGAAGGTGGTCTGCCGTGCCGCGCTCCGTTCATCGGGGATCTTCCTGGCCATCAGGCAGCACAGCGGCGCCAACGAACTTCCGAGAAGTGGATGGCGAACGATGGAATAGCCGCGCTCGGACAGGTATGCCATCAGCTCCCCGGCAGTCCAGACATGATACACCCGAAAGCCTGAAAGCCCCATGAACCAGAGCCGGAGTCTGGCGCTTCGGCTTTTGCCCCAGACAAAGGTGGGGGCGAACAGCCATCCCCCCGGCTTCAGAACCCGCCAGGCTTCCGCCAGAGCTTTTTCCGGGTGAGGCATGACATGGAGGGCGTTGGAGATCACGACTGCATCGAAGCTCTCCGGGCCGTAGGGCAGCTTGGTAGCGTCCTGGACGGAGAAATGGAGCCGGGACGAATGCACCTGCTTTTTGGCCTGATGGATCATTTCAGCTGAAAAGTCGGTTGCCTCCCAGCTCCGGACACATGGAGACAGCGGCACGGACAGCTGGCCTGTTCCGCAGGCCAACTCCAGCACATCCATGTCCCGTTTCAGAAAAGGACGCATTGTTTTGCAGATCTGCTGATAGGTCGCCTGAGAGCGGCGCATGAAGCCGGCGTAATGCCGTGAAAACCGCTCCCAAAACTGCTTGTTGTCATCCATACAGTATGGTCACCTCAATAACGGTTAGTGTTTGCTAACCACATCATACTCTTTGTCGCATGAAATTGCAAGATGCCACTATATTGGATTTGTATGCCCCCCGGGATCAATCAAGGGAAGAAGCTGGAACGAAGAATGACCGGGACACGCATCCCGGTCATTCTTTTCTTTCGCGCCTCTGCCTTTACCGGCACCAACTGGTGGGATTGGAGCGGGCGGTGATGAAGCGGCGATAAATGCCCTCCTCCTCCATAAGTGTGTCGTGGGCGCCGGCCTGAACGATGCGCCCCTGGTCGATAACCAGGATCTCATCGGCGTGACGAATGGTATTGAGCCGGTGGGCAATGACCAACAGGGTCTTGCCCCGGCACAGTTGGGTGATGGCCTCCTGGATGTAGCTCTCATTGTCGGCGTCCACGCTGGCAGTGGCCTCATCCAGAATGACGATGGGAGCATCCTTCAGAATGCAGCGAGCAATGGAGATTCGCTGTCGCTCTCCGCCGGATAGGCTGGCTCCACCTTCGCCGATGACCGTGTCAAAGCCGTCGGGCAGTTCCATGATGAAGTCATAGCATCGGGCTTTTCTGGCCGCCTCATAGACCTCCTCCCGTGTGGCGTCTGTCCGTCCCATGGCGATATTGTTATAGACGGTATCCTGGAATAAGTAGACCCGCTGGAACACCATGGAGATCTGATCCATCAGATCAGAAAGAGGAATATCGCGGATATCCCTGCCCCGCACTAAGATTTGGCCCTGTTTGACATCCCAAAACCGGGAGAGCAGGTTGGCTACCGTACTTTTACCGCCGCCAGAGGGCCCCACCAGGGCCAGCATCCGGTTTTTCTCCAGTGTGAAAGAGACATCATGCAGTACCTCTTTCTCCCCGTAGGCGAAGGTGACATTTCGGAACTCCACCTCCGGGGCACCGCCGGCTTTGGGTAAGGTCTCCCGGCCCCGGTCGGGTAGTTCTGGCTGGGCCAGTACCGCCTCGATCCGGTCCATGCAGGCGTTCATCACCGTCAGGCGGGTGGCTTGGCTGTAGAGTGCCTTAATGGGGCCGAAGAGGTCAAAGACGAAGAGCAAGACACCCAGCAGGAAGGTGATGGAGAGCTGCCCACGGCCATAGAGCCAGAGTGACAGGGGGATTATCAGCACCGAGCCCAGACCGCACACCAGATAGAGGGCCCGCATCCAGGGAGCCTGGCTCTCCTCGAACTCGATGCTGACCTTGCGGCTCCGGGCGAAATTTTCGGTGAGTTGCTCGGAACGCTCTCCCAGCAGGTTGAAGGTCTTGGCAATACCAATGCCCTCCACATAGTCCAGCACTGCCCGTGTGAGAGCCTCGCTCTGCTCCTGTCGGACATCAGAGTGAGCCAGGGTGCTCCCCAGGGAAGCGCGGCCCAGCTGCCAAATGATCCCTACCACCACCAGGGCGGCCAGTCCCAGCCAGGGATTCAGGAAGGCCAGCCACAGCACAAGAATGGCTTGGGCAAAGGTATAGCTCATCATGTTGGCAATGTCGTGCATACAGTTCTCCTCAATGAACACCATGTCGGTGGACAGAACGGAACTGATTTTGCCGATGTTGCCCTCTGTGAAATAGCCCATGGGCAGGCGGCGCAGATGCCGTCCCAGCTCCATGCGCAGATCGGCGAATACCATATAGCCCGCCGCGGCCTGGAGCCGGTCGGCGATGTTCTGGCACAGGCACTCCAGCAGAACGCAGCCCACCGTGCCCACCGCCAGCCACAGGCACAGCCGTGCCGTCATGGTTCCCTGGAGAAAAGCGCTCAGGGCCAGGAAGGACAGACCGATGGGGGCCTTGGACAGCATGGCCTTCAGGAACGCAAAGACAAAGGCCAGCTTGATCCGCCCCTGATAGGGGCCGGATACGGACAGGATTCGTTTCATCAGCGCGATCATGCCTCGTCGCCTCCTTTCTCCGCGGAGACACGCCAGGCAGCGGCTCCCTCGGCAGCCCGCCACAGTTTTTCATAGGCGGGGCAAGTCTTTCGCAATGTATCGTGGCGGCCAATCCCTGCCACCTTTCCTTGATCCAGCACCACGATCTGATCGGCACCTGCAATGGACTGAAGCCGGTGGGCGATGACGATGACCGTCTTGCCCCGGATCACCTCGGCAATGGCGGCGTTCATTTTCTCCTCATTCTCCGGGTCCAAAAAAGCGGTGGCCTCATCCAGCACCACGATGGGAGCGTCCTTCAAAATCGCCCGGGCCAGGGCGATCCGCTGCCGCTCCCCGCCGGAAAGCCCTTTGCCGCCATCGCCGGCCATGGTATAGATTCCTTTTTCCAGCCGTTTCAGAAACTCTCCGCATTGAGCCCGTTCCGCCGCCGCCAGCACCTCCTCGTCGGTGGCGCCGGGTCTTCCCAGCCGGATGTTCTCCAACAGGCTGGTGTTGAACAAGAACTGCTCCTGCGCGACGAAGGAGATCTGCTCATTCAGAGAGGCGAGGGACATCTCTCGCAGGTCTTGCCCCCCCAGCGTGATGCGTCCGTCCGTCACATCGTAAAAGTGGACCAGCAGCTTGGCAAGGGTCGACTTCCCGCTGCCGGATTCTCCCACCAAAGCAGTGAGGCTCCCCTGTGGGACAGAGAAGGAGATGCCGTGGAGGACCTCGTCCTTTTCATAAGAAAACCGCACATTCTCAAAGCGGATCTGCAAATCGTTTCCGTTGAAATCCGTTTTTCCTTCTTTCAGGGGCGGAATATTGAACAGAGATTCCATTTGGTCAATCTTGTAGCTCAGCTGGGGCAGCACCGACATAAAGTTCATGGCTCGGATCAGAGGCGGTCCCACGGAAAAAGACATGCACAATACCAGCGCGTAATCCGGCAAGGTAGAGGCGCCGGTGAGTACCAGATAGCCGCCGGCTGGCAGCAGCACCAGCGCCACGCAGGGCAAAATGCTGGTGTAGAGGGCCATCCACAGCCAGCAGGCCCGGAACCAATCCAGAGTAAAATCACGGTAGTTTTTTACATCGGTCTCAAAGCGGTGATAGGACTCTCCGTCCCGGTTGAAGACCTTCACGACTTCCATGCCGTTGATGTACTCCACGATGGTGTTGTTCATTTTCTGCCCGGCGGCGTAGTAGTCTCCCATCTTGCTCATGCCGGAGCGGTACATCATGCCCATGGCCAGTACGCCCAGCGGAAGGGAGCAGAGGGAAAGCAGACCCAGCTTCCAGTCCGTGAGGAACATGGCCGCAAATACCACCACCGGCACCGCCAGATTGGACAACCCTTCCGGCAGGGCGTGGGCCAGCAGCAGCTCCATGCTCTCAATGTCGTCAATGAACATCTTCTTCCAGACTCCAACGCCCTTCTCCTGGATCGCGCCCAGGGGCTGCTTTTCCAGCTTGCTCTGGAGATGGAGCCGGAGGTTTTCCAAAGTATGATAGGCGGAACGGTGGGACAGTGCCAGCCCCTCCACATAGAGAAGGCCGTAGAGGACCATGCACAGAGCCATGGCCCCGGCGTTGAACAGGGTTTCCTCCAATGTGAGACTGCCCCCAGTCAGCAGGGGTCTCAGCAGGCGGTAGAGGAAGAAATAGGGCAGCACGCTCATGGCCACGCCGGCCACCAGCACCAGAATGGAGGCATAAGTCGTCTTCCGGTGGCGTCCAGTGTAGCGCAGGACTTTTTGAAACACAGTATCACTCCTTTTTAGTTAGTTATTGCTAACTTATTAGCGAGAAAAAAGCCTCCGCAGAGGCGTTTTTCATCCCTTGGGGAATCCCAGGGCAGCGTACCAGTCAAAGAGACGGCAGACCAAAGTGCAGTGGCACTGGATCTCCGGCCAGGCGAAGGCGTGGATAAAGGGCTCGTAAATGGTGGTCCAGAAGGCGGACAGGACTACATGGAGCTCCTCCTGCGTCATATCCACAGTACACAAGCCCCGGCGTCTGGCCTCGGCGTAGTAGGTCCAGGTGCCTTCCGTCATTTTCTCCACCCAGTCGTGCTGGAAGTTGGCGTAAGCGGTGCCCTCCGCTCCGGTGAGCAGCAGCACAAAGCCATCCCGCCGCTCATTGAGAAAGCGGAACCACCACAGCATGTATTCCTCATCCATATACCACGCCCGGATCAGGTCTTCGTCGGAGAGGGCGGATGCCGGCACCGCCGTCCGCTCCTCATAAACAGCATCCAAATCCGCCACCGTATCCGCCACCACAGCGCGAAACAGCTCCTCTTTTCCGGCGTAACGCTTATAAAGAGCCCCGGTTGTCACACCCGCTCGCTGGCAGATGGATTTCAGGGAAGCCCTCTCAAAGCCAAGCGCCAGGAACTCCTCTTTGGCGCTGTCCATGATCCGAGGGTCGATGGAAGTATCCGGTCTTGCCATAACACCCCTCCCGACAAATGATAATTTGATTACCGATAATCTGATTATCAATATAGCATCCCTTTCTGCCCCTGTCAAGGGGAAATCCTCTCTTGACAAACTCGCTTTTTGGTTGTATATTCAAAACATCGTTATAAAACACTGTTTTGGATTGTGAGGCGATACCATGGCAAAGCAGATCGAAGGGGTCTATGAAAATGTACTCCGCTGCGCCCGTCAGGAATTTTTGGAAAAAGGCTTTGCTCTGGCCTCCCTGCGGGACATCGCCAAAGCGGCGGGAACCAGCACCGGCTCTATCTATACCCGCTTTACTGACAAGGCGGGATTGTTCCGGGCCCTGGTGGAGCCTGCCGCGGGAGAGCTGAAGCGCCGTTTTTTGGAGATTCAGGAGTCTTTTCACCAGTTTGACGGCCCAACCCAGCAGGAGGAGATGGGGCGTTACACCGCCCATGCCCAGGAGGGACTGTTTGACTACATCTATGAGCACCTGCCGGAGTTTGAACTGCTACTCCGCCGGGCCGCCGGGACGGAATATGCCCACTATATTGACGAGTTGGTGGAGATCGAAGTCAGTTACACCTACAAATACATGGAGGTCATCGGCTGTGAGAGCGTCCGCTCCGGTCAGGTCACCGAGGACTTGATCCATATCGTTACCACCGCCTACTTCAACGGAATGTTTGAGCCGGTGCGGCACCGCATGGATAAGGCCCGGGCGCTCCACTATGTCCGCCAGCTCAACCGCTATCACATGGCAGGATTTGAAACGATTTTTTATCCTGAAAACTTCCGGTAGTGCAAAAGGCCGCTTTTCCGGCGGCCTTTTCATAGAACCAAAGGTTAGCAACAACTAACTAAAGGAGGCTTATTTATGCAGCAAACACAAAGCCCACTGCTGCGGTTGTGGCAGCTGGGCAAGGATCATCACGGTGGCCTGATTGCCGCCATCTTCTGCGCGGTGGCGGGTGTCCTGCTGGGTCTGCTGCCGTATCTCTCGGCAGGGCGTATCCTGGTAGCGCTTCTCACCGGGCAGCGGGACTGGAACTTCTATCTTCTGTGGTGCATGGTGGCCCTTGGTGGCTATCTGGCCAAAACTCTGCTTTACAATCTGGCGCTCTCCCTCTCCCACAAGGCCACCTTCCAGATCCTGCGGGACATCCGGAAGATGGTTCTGTCCAAAATGCCCCGCTTACCCTTGGGAGACATTCTGGACACCTCCAGCGGACGGCTCAAACAGATCGTGGTAGATCAGGTGGAGAGTATGGAGACGACACTGGCCCACCTGCTGCCGGAGATGACCTCCAATCTGCTGGCGCCGGTATGCGTTCTCGTGTATCTGTTTACGCTGGACTGGCGCATGGCATTGCTGAGTCTGGTGTCCATTCCTGTGGGCATGGCTTTTATGATGGCCATCATGGGCAGCTATGGCAAGGACTATCAGGGTGCGGTGGAGACGACCCAGGCCATGAACGAGACCATTGTGGAGTACATCGGCGGCATTGAGGTCATCAAGGCTTTCAATCAGGGAAAGAACTCCTATGAGAAGTTCTCCTCCCGGGTACGAGCCAATGCTGCCTACTACTACAACTGGATGAAGAAATGCCAGTTTGGAATGGCGCTGGCCTATGCCATCGCGCCCACCACCCTTATTACGGTGCTGCCTGTGGGCTGGATCTTCTACACGGACGGCAGCTTGTCCGCGGAGGTGTTTCTCACCACCATCATCCTATCCATGAGCATAGTGGGGCCTCTCATTGCCGCCATGGGCTTTGTGGATAATCTGGCCAAGGTAGGGACCATCGTGGGCTCGGTGGACGAGATCCTCCTGAAGCCGGAGCAGGATCACGGAACACAGCCGGCACAGCTGGGAAGACCGGATATCGCCTTGGATCATGTTTCCTTTGGATATGCCCAGGACAAGGAGATCCTCCACAACATCTCCCTCACCATTCCGGCCGGCAGCCTCACCGCTTTGGTTGGACCCTCC
>OGYM01001388.1_pt1 | contig 17743 bp, 18 predicted proteins | sample 1576491 | NCBI WGS metagenome assembly OGYM01 (sample SAMEA3541515, study PRJEB24748) | human gut metagenome | biome: human gut; feature: human-associated habitat; material: faeces | place: China | collected 2012 | reverse complement strand
ACAATTCTTCCTCCGCTGCCATGCTGGGAGTAGCCGAAGCACTGGCAAAATCAAAAATAAAGCCGAAACGCAGCATCATCTTCATGAGTGTGGACGGTGAGGAAGCCGGACTTACCGGCAATTCCTGCGCACGTTGCATCATTTCCCGAACAGAAGTTTCCTTGCCTTCCTGCAATACCTTTTCGTACGACTTGCTGCGTCCGCCCACGATGTCTCTGATGCCTGCAAGGAAGTCTTTTATAAAGTTTGCACCAATAATTGTTTCACCCGTTACAAGTCCTTTGTACTCTAAAATCTTATAACCTTCGATGTTTGGAGTTGTTGTAAGAATCATAATTTTCCTTTCTTTAAGTTTTAATTGGCAATCGCTTTGACCGCCCTACCCTTTTAACGGAATATTTCTCTAAAAGTTGTAATTGCGTCCTACTTTTGTAAAAATAATTTATAGGAAAAACGATAATTTCGATTTGACATTGCGAAAGCGGCTCTTTTGCAATGCAAAACCTACGCTTTTACCGTGTAAAACAGCCACTTTTGGAACGTAAAACAATAGGTTTTGGCTTGCAAAAGGTGCCCTTTAAGACCCTTACTAACGCCCTTTTGAAGTCCAATTAAGCACCTTTTACTTTACTGTTTATAACTAATTGATTTCCTGTTGATTACAAACCTACTTTTTGTATATGGTTTTATCGTTATTTATTGATGTTTTACTCGAAATTATCTAATGATTTTTCAAACTCTTGTCTACAGATTTTCGAAGTCCTAAAATGAAATGGTTTTCCTGAAACATTGTGGTCTAATGACTGATTTGGATTTAATGAGTAACTTCGGTTCTTCCTTATAATTCTTTTATTTATTTGTAATTCTTCTTGTAATATCTTCTAAAGACTGATAAAAAAGTGGAGCTGAAACATTATTTATTTTTCCTTCTTTATATACGCTATTGCATATATACAACAAGTCGTCAATGTTCCCATGTAGTTCCATAATCCTTCTTGTAAGATTATTTGTGGCAAACATACGCTTCATGAAAATGGCAGAAAGTTGAGCTGGTAGTTTATATACCCATAATTCATTTCTGTAATATTTCATATTAATACCACGTGAAGCAGCTATTTTTGTTGTCTCACGAATAGTTTTAATCGTAGTTGCCAATAGCTTTAGAGAATTCATAAGTTTATGAACTGATGCTATACTGTCATTTATGTCTCCATTTTTACCTATGACAGAGATAACTGCAGCGTTGATAGCCATGTGTATCCATATCCATTCCAACATGTCATAAGGGTTCTCAAGTTTTATGTTAGAGGACTTAAATAGATTAGAAATAGCCTCATAATTTGATATGGTTGTCTTATTTTTAGACTCTATCATGAAATGATCGAATAAACAACAATCAAGTTCAGCTTTAGTAGCAAGCTCTTCTTTTTTTATTTTTATGCAACCTCCAGCAACGGGAAAGCCTAAGATATAAACATATCCTTGCATAATTTTATCAAGATATTGCTTGTCATACCATAGATTACAGCATAAGAGTATTGTGCCTTTGAACGCTTCTTTTCGTAGTATCTCCATCACATTGGCAATCTTCCCTTGTGAGATACTTACGAAAATCATGTCATATTCTTTCTTTGAATGTGGATTTACTGTATATTCTTTTTTGACTTGAATACCCTTTGATAATTCTCTTCCATCTAATAATGTAACTTCAATATTGCTTATATATTCCTTATTACTTCCTTCCCGAATATAATGTTCAACATTGTGTCCAGCCTCTTTAAACACAGAAGCATAAGTTGTTCCGATAACTCCTAATCCTATAATTAATATATCCATGTTTGTGTTTATTTTAGACAAAGGTAATTAATTATTTGGACTTTCCTCCTTATTTTTGTAATTTTGTAAGTCTAAGGATAAAATAAGAAAAGACTTAATAAGGAAGTAAAAGATATGGCAAAAGACGATAAGGGACTTACCCCAATGATGAAACAGTTCTTCTCAATGAAGGCGCAACATCCTGGTGCGTTAATGCTCTTTAGGTGTGGCGACTTCTACGAACCGTATTGCGACGATGCCATAGAAGCTTCTAAGATACTCGGCATAACGCTGACACGCCGAAATAACGGTGCAGCAGCGGGCGACGAGATGGCTGGATTTCCTCATCACGCACTCGATACCTTCTTGCCAAAGCTTATTCGTGCTGGAAAACGCGTAGCAATATGCGACCAACTCGAAGACCCGAAGAAGAAGCGCGAAGCTTTGAAGGGCAAACGGGGCTTGTCTGCCGAAGACAAAATGGTGCGACGGGGCATAACGGAACTTGTTACGCCTGGCGTTGCTATGGGCGACAACGTGCTGAACTATAAGGAAAACAACTTCTTGGCTGCCGTTCACTTCGGCAAAGGTTCTTGCGGTGTGAGCTTTCTCGACATTTCGACAGGCGAGTTTCTCACCGGTGAGGGTACGTTCGACTATGTTGAAAAGCTCATTGGCAACTTCTCGCCAAAGGAAGTGCTGTACGACCGTGCCCGAAAGTCTGACTTTGAACGCCATTTCGGTACACGCCTATGTGTGTATGAAATGGAAGACTGGGTATTTACCGACCTTTCTGCACGCCAAAAACTGCTGAAACACTTCGGAACAAAGAACCTGAAGGGTTTCGGTGTAGACCATCTGAACAACGGAGTGATAGCTGCTGGGGCTATCATGCAGTACTTGGAACTGACCCAGCACACAAACATCAACCACATAACGTCGCTCGCTCGCATCGAAGAAGAGAAGTATGTACGCCTCGACCGCTTCACCATTCGTTCCTTGGAACTTGTCGCACCTATGCAGGAGGACGGTTCGTCGCTGCTCAACGTAGTAGACAGAACCATCACACCAATGGGTGGCAGAATGCTGCATCGCTGGCTTGTGTTCCCATTGAAGGACGTAAAGCCCATTAACGAGCGATTGGACATAGTGGAATACTACTTCCGCGAGCCCGATTTCCGCCAATGCTTGGACGACCAACTCCACCGTATGGGCGACTTGGAACGCATCATTTCAAAGGTGGCAGCAGGCAGAGTGTCGCCGAGAGAGGTGGTTCAGCTGAAGATTGCCTTACGTGCGATACAGCCAATGAAGACCGCTTGCCTCTATGCGAACAACGAAGCCTTGAAGCGGGTAGGGGAACAGCTGAACCTCTGCGAGTCTATTCGCGACCGAATAGAGCAGGAAATAAAGCCCGACCCTCCACACTTGGTTGCCAAAGGCGACGTGATTGCACACGGTTTCAACGCCGAATTGGACGAATTACGCTCCATTCGCGACAACGGAAAGCAGGTTTTGCTCGACATTCAGGAAAAAGAAGCTGCCCAAACAGGCATCAGTTCGCTGAAGATAGGCTTCAACAACGTTTTCGGATACTACCTTGAGGTGCGCAATACATTTAAAGACAAGGTGCCTGCCGACTGGATTCGCAAGCAGACCCTTGCGCAGGCAGAACGCTACATCACCCCCGAACTAAAGGAATACGAAGCCAAAATACTTGGTGCCGACGAGAAAATACTCGCTCTCGAAGCGCGTCTTTTTAACGAATTGGTGCAGGATATGCAGGAGTTTATTCCTCAAATACAAATCAATGCCAACCTTGTGGCACGCCTCGACTGCCTGTTGGCATTCGCAAACATAGCCGAAGAAAACAAGTATGTGCGCCCCGTGGTAGACGACAGTATGGTGATTGACATAAAGAAAGGGCGCCACCCCGTAATAGAAACCCAACTGCCGCTTGGCGAACCATACATACCCAACGACGTATATCTCGACAACGAGCAACAGCAGATTATGATGATAACAGGTCCGAATATGGCTGGTAAATCGGCTCTGTTGCGTCAAACCGCACTCATCGTACTATTGGCGCAGATAGGTTGTTTCGTCCCAGCAGAGGGCGCAAGAATCGGTTTGGTCGATAAAGTTTTCACACGAGTGGGTGCTTCCGACAATATTTCGCTCGGAGAATCTACTTTTATGGTTGAAATGACTGAGGCATCGAACATTCTGAACAATGTTACACCCCGCTCGTTGGTACTCTTCGACGAGCTTGGACGTGGCACAAGTACCTACGACGGCATCAGCATAGCGTGGGCTATCGTAGAGTATCTGCACGAGCAACCACGTGCTGCGGCACGTACACTCTTCGCCACGCACTACCACGAACTGAACGAAATGGCAAAGAACTTCCGCCGAATAAAGAACTTCAACGTATCTGTGAAAGAGGTGGACGGCAAGATTATCTTCGTGAGAAAGTTGGAACGAGGCGGCAGCGAGCACTCTTTCGGTATTCACGTAGCCGACATTGCAGGTATGCCAAAGTCGATTGTGAAGCGTGCGAACGTTGTCTTGAAAGAACTGGAAGCCGACAATGCGCAGGGAAAGCGGAATAAGCTGTCACCTGGACGGCATTCGTAAACTGGTTCGGAGCCTTCCGAGGCGGAAGATTCACCGGAATATCAACACTGTAAAGCACCGAAACCCAGTTCGAATTATTCAATACATTGTGTGACCGACTGTATATTTTGGTCATCACACTGTTGGAAATACCCGTCACGGAACCTACGGTCCAACTCTTGCTCGATGAATTCCACACCGCACCGGCCGCCACGAACAGATCGTGCAGAGGGCTGCCGGAAGGAGTGGACGGTACCCTTTCGGAAAGTTTAGCGTCGATTTCTGGACCGGTAAAAATACTTTTATATACTCCAGCCATATTTATTCTATTTCTGTTACACGATCGTTCCTGTCATCCGTTTTGTCCGTAATCGTCACTCCCTTTAATTCTTCTGAAGGGTGCAGTTCGTCGTATGTCGCATAATCCACGATTCGGGTTTCATACTGCAACTCTACGACTGATACGCTGGTACCTATTTCCCGATCGAAAGCCTGGGTCGTATAGGTCCGAAAGCCCTGATAAAGAGGATAAAAATTATATTTTCGGATCAGCTCGCCAAAGTCCTCTCCCTGTTTCGACTTTTCGATATAACTGCGGACCTGCATAGCCAGGTTGAGCGTCTTTCGTTGCTGTTCGTTGAACGAAGCCGCCGTCTGATCGTTGAAATTGGCGATTATGGAGAAAGAAATTGCCACTTTATCCATGATAAGACCGCCGATATGCACATCCGCCCGGGGGCTGTTGTTCACACTCACGGCAACGCACGGAAGAACCGTATTGATGATTCCCCTTCCGTCGTCCGTTACCGCTCTGACAGCGATTTTCTCCTTCGTAACTACGGGAGCTTTGCGTAAGGACTTAACAAAAGCGTCTATAATATCTCCGAGCATACTCAATGACTATCTACTGCGGACAAATATAGGTTTACCTTACAAATCGCGTCTGTGTTTGGTAAAAAAAGCATCTAACAGGCGGTCGAAACGCGCTTTCGTTACAGAGCCTACACCCAGAAACTGCCTTTTTTTGACCGGACCGTCGTATTTCCACCGGCCCCGATGCACATCGCCCCGCTTTGCCGATCGGTAAGCAGTATGATGAGGAGGCATCCCGCCCTCGTTGTGCGCCCGGGCAAATGGAACGTCCGTCCCTACAAAAATATCGGCATCATTGCGTCCGATACGACGAGAAATCCACTTGAAACTCTTCTTCAGAAAGCCGTTGTAATCCAATTTAGGGTACCTGATGTTGCTTTCTCCGCCGAAAGCCGTACGATCCGGCCATTTACCGCCCGGAGAGCCGGCGAAACGCTCCTCTTTGAAACTTTCGTGCGTCTGTTCCAGCATCTCCTGCCCGAGCTGTCGCGGAATATCCCGGACTACCGTCGTCCGAAACTGGCGAAGATTGCGGATGAGATCGTCTATATCCGGCATAATTACTCGTTTTTGTCGTCGGATTTCTTATTTTTACGTCCCTTGTTGAACATATCCGACACTTTGGAGGTCAGGGAACTCACCCAGGAGGAATTATTAACCTTCGTATCTATGTCGTCGGCGCTCATCCCGATTTTGGCATATACCTCCGGCTTGAAACGCATACCCTGTTTGGCTGCGACGCTTCCGGCGCGTTCGAAGGTGTCGATGGAGATCGTCTCATTCGGAATCTCCACGAGTTCCGCCCCAAGAAAACGGTCATCCTTGAATATGCGGGCCAGCTTGGACAGCGTAGCGGGCATATTGAACATCGCCAGACAGCTTTCCGTATCGTCATCCAGAATGTCGCGATACATGTTCATATGGATTTGTGCCAGTTCTTCGGAATTGGTATTCTTCTCGGTAGCGCCGAGCAGCGTGCCGCCGGTCACCAACTGCATGATCTCCGACCGGTATTCGCTGATATACTCCTTGAATACCCGGAAGGCATCCGCATACGACTGGGTGTTGATAGGATTGACTTCGACCTGATACAGACTTTTACCCCCGTTTGCATATTCGTTGCGGAAAGGCACGACGGGAATGGTCATCGGATCGAGTTCCTGGGCCAGCGATACGGCAATGTCCTTGGCATCCTCGTTGTTGGCCATATAACCGATTACAGTCAGAGGAAACGAATATCTTTTTGCCAGAGCGCCCCAGTTGTTGTACATATCCACGATCCCGATCATGGCACGAGAAATGGGTTGCAAAAGTCCCAGCCTGAAATCCTGGTCCGTCGTAGGCTCGAAATAGAAGAGGTTATCCCATTTGTCCGCAGTGACAATACTGTAATAATCGTAAGTCATATTCCGCAGCCCCCGGTTGAAAATATCGATGTTCCGCAGCGGAAAATCTACGATCTCCCAATCTTTGGTATCGATGCAGAAAACCCTCACTCCGTAAAACTTCGACAACAACAGTTCCCGCATGAACCCCTTGAACCAACGTGTGCCGGTGTATGTTTCCGTCATCGATTTGTCGATTTTACCGTTGATTTTGAAGGCAAAATCTTTCTTTTTCAACGGAGTAAGGCGCTTTTCGATCTGGGATTGCAGAAATGGGCTGGACTGAATACACCACGAATAGAGCGTATCGAGATACACCAGATTACTGTAATTCAACGCATTATTTATGGCGTTACGCCAATATGACGGCGTGAACTCCGCATAGTAATTGTTGAACAGGTACTGGGATTTGACAGAACTATTCCCGACCACCTGCGGGACTGTAAACGGATTGATCGCCGGAGTATGAAATTTAGCCATATTATCCTCGATATTGTCTATTTATCGTAACCAGCACGCCTTTCGTGCCGTTTTCCTGCAATTTGGAGGCTCCGTTTTCCATCGAAACCTGCCCTCCCTTCAGCTCTTTCAGCGTGATGTTGGCCTGCTCGAAATTCGCTTTCAGCGGCTCGCTGATCTGGACGGAGGGAGCGCATACGTTGTAAGCCGTGAATACCTTGAGAATCCAAAGCAACGTCTGATCTTTCTCCTCCTCGTCGGTAATGGACAACAGATCTTTGATGTCGTAATAGTTGCCGATCTGTGCATACACGTTCGCCAATGCCGTATTGTAGGCATTCCGTACAATATCGGGGTATAACTCCTCAAACTCCTGCAGCTGAACCGGAGATACCCATTGCAACAGCTCCGATTTTCGGAAATACATATCCGTAATATTGACCTGAACACCCGACACATAAGCCGCAAGGCCGGAAGAAGCGTCCGAAGTTCCCGCCACCATCAGAATTACGGTAGTGTAATCGTGCGTGAACTCAAAAGGAAGGGCTTGCGTCACGGCCGCCACGTTTACAGGACGGTCGGCAATCTGCTCTATCCCCGAGCCATCAGAAGCGACAAGGAAAATGGAAACTTCGAAATCCCCGCCGTGTTGCGGGAATATGACCCGGCTTCCCTCCTCCAGTACCGCCGTTTCTATACGGCACGACAAACAGGCGGCATCCGGGGCTGAACTTACAGCACCCTCCTCCGAAACGGAGTATCTTTCATTTTGCCAGGCCGACGGGTCCGGCTTGAATATGACAGCCATATATTTTTAACTTAACATGCGTTTTTGGCAACCTCCGCGTCGTATCAGGTAAGTATGCCCGTAAGTCCCTCTCGCAACGACCATATCGCGCGACAACAGGGAAACCCCCTTGGCACAAGCATCCGGGATGTCGTCTTTCTTGAGTTTGTTGTTGTTCCGGGCGAAACGCAGGAACTGATCTATGGTAATTTCGCATACGCCGCTCTCCTTGACCAAAGGAGAGAAAATAAATTTGCCATTGCGGAACAGAGGTTCCAGCGTCGCCTCGATAAAAGTGAACTTATCCCCGGTATTGCGCGTGTCCCAATTCAAAGGACATACCCACCCCCGTTCTTGCTGGAACATCTCGAAAGTCGTCTCGAAATCCAGCGGCAGCTGTTTTTTCTCCATCAGTATGCGGGGTGCAATCGGCGCTTCTCGGTAAAGCTCATAGATGTTTTCCAGCATCTGGCGGGTAGTACCTTGCACCGCCCGCACGTCGATAAGCCAGATTTTTCCCCGCGCCTGCCCCAACAACACCGAAGCTTTGTAGTCATTGACCTCCCGATCTTTGGCCGACGGGTCCGTATAAATGATACAATCCACAAATTCCGACGCAGGAGGCAATTCGCCCCAGTTGATCTTCTTGAACACCTCGCCTTCACCCTCGTCTGCATACTCACCCTCCATGAAGCGCCTTTGCTGCATCAGACTCATAGTCGATAACGTACCCAGATAATCTTCGGAAATATGTTCCAGATTATCATCGACGCTGAAGTGCATTACAAGCGACTTTTTTACTAAATCCGCATCCAGCGGCTCACCATCGGCCCCCTTGTGCAGGAAAAATTGCTGGTAGGTCCAATGCAACTTCGTCGTGGGATTGAGGGCAAGCAACATGATATTGGAAACCGGGCTTCCCTCCTTTGTCCTTATCTTCTGCGCCATACGGGTTTTGAGAATGTCGATGGGCTTATGATCCACCTCCGAAACCTCGTCCACGAAAATATGTCCCCACTCCGTCGAAAGAATCTTGTCGAACCCCGAATCATCGTCCCGCGAAGAGCGGATAGATGCAAACTGAATATAAGCGTCATTGTAAAACCGAAGCAGGTTATCTTTCCCGTTGTATTTGGCGAACGGCTTTCCTTGTACGGTGATCTTCTGGTAGGAGGAATACCCGTTATATCCGGCGATCGCATTCAATACCGCAGGCAGTGTTTGCAGGATCATACCCGACTGAAGCGACGTAAACGTATTGCGAACAATCAGATTATTGGCCCGGTAGGCTATGCACTGAACAATCATCCAATACAAAATCAGGAACGTCTTGCCCGAACGGGAGGCCCCATAAAACAAAACACTCGTATAATGCCCCGAATTAAGGGCATTGTACATCGCAACCTGTTTGGGGTTTAAGGGTATGTCAAGATTTAATCTTCGCACCTGAATCGTCCGCAGAACGCACTAAATGAATTTCTATGCCTTCAATGTCATTCTCGTCCCGGATTTCCCCGATCCTCTCATTCGTTTCACTCGCCAGCTTCAACATCGAAACCAGCGTCTTCATCGCCGTAAGTTTGGAGTTCAACACATCGACCGCTGATTTCGTCTTCGCATCACGCAACTGCCGACGTACCATCTCAACATCCTCCAAAAGCCCCAGCGATTCGAAAGACGCCTTGGCCCGGTCCGACATCTCCGGCACAACGACTTCCGAAAAATCACTTTCGACCTTGCGCTGCCGCGAGGGGTAATCCGCGATCAAATCCGCAACCGTACCTATTTTCGAATCCGAATCCATCATTCGCTATCCGTAAAATCAATGACACGATCAACTCCATCGGAAAGATAAGCTGCCAAAAAAGCGTATTTATCAGTCGCCGTATCGCCCCGACTAAAATCAGCCTTGAACAACTTACCATCCCGCGTTTCAATGTCGATATGACCTGATCCATCCTCCGACGAAACAAGCAGGTGTATACCCCGTATCTCATCCGCCGAAAACTGCAAACAGGCATCTTCTGTCCGAAGTAAAAACATAAATTCCGATTTTTATCCGAAGCAAATATAGGTTTACCTCTCAATACCCCGATTTTTTACCCCCACGCGCAAATCAAAATCCCGTTTCCTGAAAACATTTTCCAAAAATTGCCCAAAAATGCCGGTCCGAAAATATAGCGAACATTAGATACGGCCGAGGGGGCGCCGGCTGTTTACCCCGGAATCCGGCAGAGGTACACGGACACACGAAGAACACCACACAACGACAAACGCCAGCAAAGGCCTGTTTTCTTTGATTTGGCGGCACTTCCTCTACACTGTGGTATAGTTTATCGCTCCGGTGTGCTTTGTACAAAATACGGGCTATTTGTGTGGGTTTCTCGAACAGAGAAACCAACACCGGGAATATATTGTATTTCTCGACAGAATACCAACCAAACACCAACAACTACACAATAAACAGTAATACAGTGTATTGCATCACCAATAAACACCCCATACACACCCCAAACACAACGAAGTAACAAAAACAAGCAAGACAAGCAACCGCAAAAGGGTGAAAGAGTAACAAATAGCCGATTTCCCTACATGAATTAAAATGCAATTTGTTGGGAGTATTAAAAAACTACTACAATTTACTACATTATTGGGAGGTAATAGAAATATAGATTATTGGGAGGTAATAGAAATATAGATTTTTGGGAAGTAATAGAAATATAGATTTTATTGTAGATTATTATAATTTACGGGTAGTATAATATAAGCATTGAAAGGGTGTATTTGGTAGTATTAATTGTAGTAGTGATGGGATATTATAAAATAAATTTAGGGGGAAATAAGTATTAAAAATACACTGCAAATTTAATATAAAGCCATCATTTGTATTCAAGCATTTAAGTGCCTGAAGATCTTTGTATTTTATTTTGTTATTGTGTAATTATTTTGTATATTTGTGATATCAGAAAGGAGGTGATAAAAGCCTTTGATGTTCTTTGAAAATTAAAACAAAAAGCCCCAGCGGGTAAGGCTGGGGCGGGCGGTGCGGATCGGTCTATTTTAATTGAACCGCTTAATAAAAGCCCGGACAAATGAATTTTCGAATTGTTTCGGGTTCCGGGTTGGCAGTTCTGGAGGATCTTCCGACCCTCCGGGCTTTATTTTGAAAAAACGGAGTGACTTGTAACACTTGCAAGATGAACAAGTCACCCCAATAAATAACAACGTTTAACCGACTTAGAAACGGTTAGCCATCCGACGTTACAGGGGCAAAGATATGAAAAACAACTCGAATTACCAAAACGAAAACACAAACGCCCGCCAATTTAATTACGAATGCGGTTCCGCGATCGGTTATTTTACCAAATCGGATTATATCAAACCCGGAATTTATAAGAATCCCGAAGGCTATACGCCTAATGCCTGGACGGGGAGTAATTGTCCGAAAGATCGTTTTTTACCCGTAAAAGAAGTATCCGGATATATCCGCGAATACATAAAAAAAGACCCGGAATTACGCGCGTGCAAATGGAGCGTAACGACTGAAAACTATTCGGGCGGTCAATCCTTGACTGTGGCACTTATGGCGGCGCCGTTCGATGTGTTTTCGGAGGAATGGAAAGAAAAACACCCTTACGATGTGGAACACGGATACACGCAGCACGGAGATTATGAAAAGGCCGTAACGCCTGAGGTATTCCGCGTAATATCGAAAGTAAAAGCATTTGCACAATCGTTCAACTACGACGATAGCGAAGGAATGATCGATTATTTCGACCGAGGTTTTTACGATAGTTACCATATCGGCAAATGGGATAAACCATTTGTTAGAATTGAGCCGAAACCGGCAAAGCCAGCAGCAAAGACAAACACGAAGACCGAGGCCGAACCGGTCACCGTGGATGGCCTTCAGTTAGTGGACTATTCCGAAAAAGCTATTGCGGTAATCGGCAACACGAAGCCAATATCCGAACAACTGAAGAAAATCGGCGGCCGTTTCAATTCGCGCCTGTCTTGTGGGGCTGGCTGGATATTCAGCAAGCGCAAGGAATCGGAGTTGCGCACACTGTTAGCATTGTAATAACTTCCCGGCGGCGCTCTTTAAGGGGCTGCGATCGAATCGACCGCCGGGATCAAACAACCAAAAACAAAAGCCCTCCGATACAGAGGGCGGCCAGGGATCCGAAGCGGGCACGCAGGGGAAGGGACGATAATTCACTCTGCAAATGCAGCGTTTACCTCTGTACCGTCCAAACAAAAAAGCACGCAAAAGGGGTCGCACCTGAAAAGCACGCAAAAAACATTGCAACGAAACAAACAGTATATTGAAAGATGAAGCAGCCAAAAGTAAAGGAGCCGGTACGCCTCCGGTCGAAACCGCTCAAGGACGGAAGCGAATCGCTGTACCTGGATATTTATTGGAACGGGATTCGGCAATATGAATTTTTGAAATTGTACCTTATTCCAGAGACCATGAAGGAAGCGAAAGCCCGAAACAAGGAAACGCTTGCTATTGCCACGACGTTGAAATCCGAACGGATTGTAGCTTTGCAGCGTGGAGAATACAACTTCTCGACGGCCGACACAAAAATAAAGCTCCTCGATTACATCGAACAGGAGCGGCAAGGATACATAAACAGAGGTTCCACGAGCTACGCCCAAAATTTAGGTTCTTTGTATTCGCATCTCAAAGCCTTTGCAGGTCCTAACAAGAAACTCGCCTCGGTAGATAAAAGATTCATTCAGAATTTTATAGATTATCTCGATCGCTGCGGAATACGCGGGTCAAGTTCTTCCGTTATTCTGGCGCGTTTAGGCAATATCTTAAATCGGGCAGTCAGATCCGGGCTGATCGACAAGAATCCCGCCGCAATGCTGGACAAGGAGGACAGGCCCAGGTTAGACGTAAGAGAACGGGAATATCTTACAATAGACGAGCTGCGGCAGTTGGAAGCCGCTGCCATTGCCAATCCCCGTTGTGCCGTCGTCGCAAACGCTTTTCTTTTCGCCTGCTTCACGGGGCTGCGGTATTCCGACATTTCCCGGCTATGCTGGCGGCATATCGTCGAATCCCCGGACGGAGGTTATGAAATTCATCTCCAACAACAGAAGACACAATCCCGCATTGTGGTGCCGCTGTCCGAAAATGCGATGCGCTTTCTGCCTTCAGGACGAAATACGGCATTCGATAAGGTTTTCAAACGGCTAAACTCCAATGCACAGATGAATGTAAAACTCAAAAAATTGGTTGAAGCTGCCGGGATATGTAAGCCGATTTCCTTTCACTGCGCCCGCCACACTTACGCGACGATGTTGCTGACATACGGGGCAGACCTTTATACCGTTTCCAAATTGCTCGGTCACTCGAATATCGCCACGACCCAGATATACGCCAAACTGGTAGATCAAAAACGCCGGGAAGCAGTAGAATTGATCCCGGCGCTGTAAAAATATTTGGATGTTTCGGAGGTAAACCTATCTTTGCATTGTCTTTCAATGTCTGTAAATTCGTTCCGACCGCCCCCGGCCTGTCATCAGATGATGAGCCGGGGGATTTTTAATTGTTACGGGTCTTTGGATCACGCGGCAGACATTCTCCATAGCTTCGGTTTCAATATCTACTATCCTCACGAAAATCATATTTGGATTCCAATACGGCTTTAGACATAAGAGCGTTTTCCGCGATCGTCGCCAGAGCGAAACAAACGCCAGCAAAAAGGAGTAACGTAGGGAAACTTATCAATACGACAAGTCCAAAAATACCGAGTCCAGCATCACCCGCTGGCCTCGTACGGCGATGCAGGCCGGTATTACGGCGACTGACGCAAAGCGCGTAAAACACTGTTTTACAGCGAATTGTTTATAGGCGAATATTTCTTTGTGGTGTAAAACGCAGGGAAAACCAAGAAATAATTTGGAGGAGAATTATTTTTTTATTTACTTTGTGGTGTAAAGCACAAAGAAAACTAAGAAATAGGATGGAAACAGCAAAAGAATTGAAATTCGGAGAATACAAGATGCGCAAGGATTACATCGGAACGCTGGAGGCGATAGAGTTGGGCGAAACGGTAATCCTCCCGGTAGAAGTACGAGATTACTATTCAATCAACTCAGCGGCTTGCAGATGCAAGAGGGAAAAAAAAATGAAATTTTTGCTCCGCATGAATTGGGATGAGGGGTATATGGAAATCGAGCGTGTCAAGTGGAGGGCTCTGGACGGACAGCCCAGAAATGCACGCCCCGTCGGACAACCGTTGAGCCGTCCCCAATAGCGAATCAATCGAGCACCTATCCGCGCCCAAGTTCTTTCATTCGAGTAAGGTTAAGAGTTGAGATTAGTTGAGTTTGCCATTTCCGGGCGCGGATTTTCAAAGTCCGTATCGGGTTGAATGTCCCGGTGCGGGCACCAAAGGACGGCACGGAAGCCGTAGGGGTCCTAAAGCCTGCCATAAACCCCGGCCGCAAGGCAGAAAGGTTTGAACGAATAAGCGGTTCATTGAAATACGAGAACCATCCGAAGGGATGTAAAACCCGGCGAGCGACTTGGCGCAGAAGGGCGGATATTAGGCCGATCAATACCAAAAAGCAGGCGACGATCCGGAGCAATTCGGGGAGCCGGTAGCGATATACCCTGCGATTCAGTCGTGGTCTTCGATGACGACAGGGTGCAAATTTTAATCAAAACAATTTACGTGCAATGCCAAACAAAGTATTTACCCCAGAGAACATTACCAAATTAAAACAGAACGAGGTCTTTGTATTCGGCAGTAATAAGGCCGGTAACCACGTTGGCGGCGCAGCTCGTGTCGCGGTCGAGAAGTTCGGCGCGATCATGGGGCACGGCGAGGGCTTACAGGGCCAGTCCTACGCTATCCCTACGCTCGATGAACAGATGGACAAGGTGTCTACCGAGGAATTGACGCGATCGGTACGGAGATTCGCAGACTATACACGGTACAATACCGATAAGGTTTTCTATGTAACCAAGATCGGATGCGGCATCGCTGGATTCTCGGTCGAAGAGATTGTGGAAGTATTCAAAAGCGTCTCGTTCGGCGATAACGTGGTGCTTCCGCAAGAGTTCGGCGAAGAAAAACATATCGATGGATTTAAAGGGTTCAATGCAGATACGACCTGCCTGGGCTTCAAATTCGAGGAGGGCAAGACTTACGAAGAGGATGTTGAGTTGAAAGTTTGTAATCGAGGCTTTCATTTCTGCGAATCACCGTTCTCTGTCCTTAGCTATCGTGATATGCTGGATGATGAATGCAAGTTCATCCCTGTGCATCATGTAACAGCTTTGGGGCGATGTCATTCCGACTCGGATAAAACGGCGACGACAAAGATTCACATCGGGGCAAAACTCGATTTCAAAGGATTCATTAAAGCTGGTATAGATTTCATTTACGAGAAGTGCATCAAAGAGGGTCCGACCGACAATGTTAATTCGGGCGACGACACAAAGATCGGCTCCTCGGGCTACGGCGCACAGATCGGCTCCTCGGGCGACCTCGCACAGATCGGCTCCTCGGGCTACGGCGCAAAGATCGGCTCCTCGGGCGACGACGCAAAGATCGGCTCCTCGGGCTACGGCGCACAGATCGGCTCCTCGCACCCTTTCATTTTGTCAGTTACTGAATTACTGATATATGTTACATCGCAATCGAATGTATACCCAATATCACCGCCATATACAATTACGTTATGCGGTTTAACTACTTTCATGCATTCGTCCATGCCTTGTACCCATATATCAAATGCATCTTTACTTCTTTTAACGCCTATAGTTGATACCGCTATCGTTCCGCCTGTTGGTAGTCCATCAAAAGCGAAATCATAGCTATCTGTACTAGCCCATGACACAGTAGGGATAACAATACATCCATAGTCTTGCATCATTTGACCGATTAAGCGACTTCTATATGTGTTCCATATCATCATCGCTATTGGCATATTCATGTATAAGCTAAAGTCAGGCGTTAATACACAATCATAATCTGCAAGCATAGTACAGTAATCTTCTGGACTGTTCCACACTCTTTCAAATTGATAATCGTCAAGAAAGAAATGAACCCCTACGCCATCTTGTGGCGGTGTGCTTTTACAATAATTGAATCCCATTAACGACTTCGGCGTGTGTATCACCTTATCCAGTGTAGGTATGTCATATATCCCTGTGCATCTATTTTCATCAAAATCATACAGGTTATACGCATTAGCAGTCCGCTCTCGTTCGTTCTCCTTTTGCGGTAGTTCTACCTCAACTGTATCTACTGGGTCTGCAATTTCAAACCCAAACTCTGACATATCGAAATCAAATATTTCGTTCATTTCTAATGACAAAATACCTTTATCCCATTTCGATACTTCAGCTACTTTATTATCCGCCAGTCTGTACGCTTTTATTTGTTGGTCTGTTAGATCATTAGCCACAATACAAGGTACTTCTTCAATACCCAATGCTTGTGCTGCCTTATATCTTGTATGACCGCACACAATCACATTGTTCTTATCAATAACAATTGGTACTTTAAATCCAAATTGTTCTATCGATTTCGCAACTAACGGAACAGCTTTATTATTTTTGCGTGCGTTCTTATCATATGGAGTTAACTCATGTATGCTTTTTGTTACAATTTCCATTATTTAAGAACCTCACCGCCTTTCCGTTTTAGCTTTCCTTTATCCTTGCGACATATTCCGCAATGTGGCTTACAGGAATGTTTTGCTGTAATGTATGTCTGACACAAGCCGTTATATTCGATTACATCAGCAGTGCATATTCCATATTTATCGTTGTTTAAGCAATGCTTTCTATCGCAATGTACCTGTGTCATATTTCCCCTTTTTGATAACTTTATGCAAAAAATGAGATATATCGCCGTGGATATACCTCATTATGTGATAGTTTTATTCATTTGTAGTGTATATTCAAAACCAAAGTTATACAGTCAGATGCACTCTGGCACGAGTTGATGAATTGTAATTGTGTTATTCCCCTAACATATAACACGCTATTCTCGGTTTCTTAGCGGAAACATATATAACTCCAGTTTTCAATATACACTCTCTAAACTGATACTGCTTTATTTTATGAATAATTTGGAGGATTAACTCATGAAATCGTGTAATAGTTTGTATCTTTGAAAGGATTGCAGTATCAGTTTACAAAGTGCAATATGTGAGGTGTGGGTGCAATATAATATAATGTATGGTTTTTCCGATAATGATTTAACAAATTCACAATCTTTCTAATTAAAATAATAAATAAGTTCCACACCTCTATTGCTATTCAGTTTTTGTGCGTCTGCAACAACGCGTGCCTTTGAAGGTTGTAAGGCTATGCTCATCTGTAACCTTACACCTTATATTCTACTATATGTTGACTTGGACTTATACGGACATTTGCGGACATTTACGGACATTTGCGGACAACTTTTTGCCACATTCAATCAATGCTCTTTGCTTATATCGTTTCGCCTGTTTCGTTGAGTAATTTCCAATCATTTTGTAAGCATCTTCCGTTGTGGTATTCAATATGTACTCATATCTTAGAATGACCGCACCTAATTTTTCATCAAGGCTATCAATTAATGTGATCGCATCGCATTTTAGTCCCGCTAATCGTTCAATCTCCTTATTCCGCTTTTCTGTAGTATCCATAAATTTAGCTATACTGCCTTCTAATCCTTGCGGAGTGCCACCGCCTGTTACTCTATCTTTGGAGTAATCAATAGCACCTATCGATGTTATATTACCTCTTAACTGCTCTATCTCTTCCTTGATAGATGCTATTTGTACATCTACC
>OGYM01001371.1_pt1 | contig 17797 bp, 25 predicted proteins | sample 1576491 | NCBI WGS metagenome assembly OGYM01 (sample SAMEA3541515, study PRJEB24748) | human gut metagenome | biome: human gut; feature: human-associated habitat; material: faeces | place: China | collected 2012 | reverse complement strand
TGTCTAGCATAATCTTGAATTTTATCATTAAGTATATAAATTTGTGATTTTAAACTCTTATTTTCTTTTTTTAAGCCAAAATTCAATGTTATAAAAATATATACAATTATCGTTGATAATAAGCTAATTTGAATAAACTCAAATTTAAAATTCAAATTATTTAAAATAATTAAAATGATTGACATAAGAAAATATATTGCCATAAATAAAAACAGATATTTTACTATAGATATATTTTTAGTCTTTTGTGTCGAAAACTGATTGCTGTACTCATCGTTTTTTAAAGTTTCTTTTTTAGTTTTTTTACCAAATAAATTTTTTATATAAGTAAGAATAATTTACTCCATTCTCTATGTTAAATGCGCATTTGATAAAAACACGAAAAGTGCGGTTGTTTTTGACCGCACTTTTTCGTTGGGTTATTTGAATCAATTAACCTGCGACTTGTTTTTCACGAATTTCAGCAAGAGTTTTGCAATCGATACAAAGATCAGCAGTAGGACGTGCTTCTAAGCGACGAATGCCAATTTCTTCCCCACAAGAATCACAGTAACCGAAATCATCGGTGTCCAATTTTTTCAATGTGTATTCAATCTTTTTCATTAATTTACGCTCGCGATCGCGGTTACGTAATTCAAGACTGAATTCTTCTTCTTGGGTCGCACGGTCTGCTGGATCTGGGAAGTTTGAAGCTTCATCTTGCATATGAGCAACAGTTCTTGATGCTTCTTCCACAATTTGCTCGTGCCATGCAGTTAAAATTTTTCTGAAATGAAGAATTTGATCTTCATTCATGTATTCTTCATCTTTCTTTGGTTGATAAGGTGTAACACCGGCTAAATCCAGCAAACTTAGAGATGCCTTAGACATTGATAACTCCTAATAATAGTACAGAATTTAATGACGTCCTGTCTTGTTTTTTGTGATTAGTTCTTATTGCTAAAAATAGCTGACATAAGAACCTAGTTATTTTAAGGGCGATATAAATAGCAGAACTTCATCTATTTAGCAAATAAATTTAGCCTGGAAATTTAAATTTTGCGATCGAGATCGCAAAAAATGGCGTAATTATTTGTTTATTTATGAGGTTAAGGCTAGGTTGCCTTATTTTCTCGCTATAAATCACACTCCAAATGAAACTCACGTTATTTCAACTGTGCATCATGCTCATCATTTCAGCCTTTTCTTTGCTTATCGTGCCTGATTTTTTACTGTTTACCTGGCAACGTTTCTAAAGTCGAGATTTTTGGTACACCATACGCTGCGCAATGGTAAAGTGGTACACCCCATGCACTGCGCAATGATAAAAGAGAGAACAAGTAAATGTACTTGTTCTCTCACTATAGTTTACTAATTTGATTTTGTAGGTTGATTAATTATAAACACTTTACTTCTTTCATATGCAAACGCTAATATTGGGTTTTTATTTACGTCTATATTAGAACCATTCCAATTTTGAATTGTGTTGTAAGTATTTTTTAAAAGCGTGTTAGGTTTAGAGCTGTATATAATTATTATTGACCCTGCTGGCATAAAAATACTTTCAAGATTTTCAGATAAATCATACGCTATTATTCTGTTTGCTATTCCACCATTATTGTTGGTAAGTGTTCCTAGTTCTTTAGGTATAACAGTTTGATAACTGTTTACTTTTACACCGTTTTCAGTCATAATGCAATCTAACGCGTCAATATCGTCTTTAAGATAGGCACCATTAGGCATCATTATTGTTGAGCCATTTGATGAAATTATTTTAAATCTTGTACCTGCATTTGCTTTTATATTTGAAAGTTCTAAATATACTGATTGGTCATAAGTATAAATAAAAAATAAATTAGGTCTTATTTCGTTAGTATTATTTGCAATAATTTTGTTACTTTTGTCAGCTTGTATTATTAGTCCTTTTGTTGCATTATCTGAAAAGTTTTTATAAACAGAATATTGGGTAAGATTACCCAGGTCGCTACAGTCTAAAGTACCATTATTTTCTTTTATTAAAATAAGTGGGTTAGTGTCACTACTCTTAAAAGAACATGTTTCTGCTAATTTTAAATATCCATAGTTTTCGATACAGTTATTACATTTCCAAACATACCAAGAGTTGACAACTAACTGTGCTTTATTTAAAATTGATGTTCCACAATATTCAGTTCTTAGAGTATCTATCAAAACATTGTTAGCATTTACATTATCAATAGCTAGGGCATAGTCGCACTTTGAAAAACCCATATTATCCATTTTTGTTGTGTCCCAAGCACCACTACTACCAGTTCTTGTATACCATATACCATATTCAACAGTTTGAATTAAGCAATCCTCAAAATGTATATTAGTAACGCTAGTAATACCAGCTATTGTTGCTCTGTCGTCTATTTCATAAATAATACCTTTAGCATGATTACCACTAATTGTATTGTCGTCACTGCTTTTACCATTTACCCATACATTTTTAAAATAAATGTTAAATCCATTCACTATTTTAAATCCGTACATAGAAGAATGTACTCGATTAATTCTAATGTTATCAAAAATTACATTATAAGCATTATAACATAATAAAAATGAGCCACTTAATTCAAGATTAATAAATCCATTTTTAACCGTTATATATGTAGTAGCATTTTCAGCATTTAGCTCTGAAATTTGAAACATTGGAAAGTCATTTAAACCAGTTAAATTACACCAATTTAAATCTATAATTCTGTTTGACGGAATTTTAACTATACTACCAATATAAGTATTTTTGTTTTTTGGAAATTTAGTATTTCCAGTGTTGAAAGCTTTTTGTATTGCTTCGCTGTCATCTGTAACACCGTCAAATTTTGCACCGAACCATAATGGATTTATCCAAAAATCAGCTAATGTTTCATTTAATATCTCGCTGAATTTACCATTATTAAGCCACTCATTTAAAATGTCATTTATAATGGCTTTTAAATTAGCACTTAGATTTGATAGTTCATTATTAGTTTTATTTTGTTCTGATACTATTTCATTTACTTTATCAGTTACTTTACAAAGAAATTCATAATAACTTAAGCTATCATCATACACTAATGGTAATACCTTTTGGCACCAAAATCTCAATGGTCTTAAATCGTTCATTTTTACCTCACTTTCTCTTTACCATAAAGTAAAGAAACAATCACTGCAATCCTCAATAATCATCATATCAATATTGAGAAAAGTCTCTCTAAATTTCTTTAATAAACTGCTATAATTTTCCGTTCCTTGTTTGCCTTTTACTGTCTCAATATATTTATCCGTATTATTAATATTTTCTGTACCGTTTCCAGTTTTACTACCATTACTTGTCAACGTATCTGTACTTTCATTAGTAGTCTTATTATCTTCATTTACCTTAGTAACTGTAGTTAAAGGTACGCTATCAGTAATTCCTTGTGTATCCATGCTATTCTGTGGAGTATCACTAAACCTATTCAATGTATCAGTATTACTTGTTCCACCACTACTACTAACATTTTTACTTGTACCACTATTAGTTTCTGTATTATTACTTGTCCTATTACTTGTACCACTACCCTCTCTACTCCTTGTCAAATCAACATCATAAAAAGGATTAAACTCAAGCAACTCACTTTTATACAACTGATTGTAATAAGGCATAATCTCATTGAGCTTAGCATTTAATGCAAGCTTCCACCTGCCTACAGTCTCATGTGCAATCTCCCTCGTATAATAATGCTTTAATATCTTCCTGCACAAAACCTGTCTATAGTTTTCATCAAAGATAGGAAAGTCAAAATTAAAAACCTTATTCCAACACTTATCTAAAATACTATCAACATTGTCTGCACCCTTACTCTCACTCAAGCCTGCACTATTTTCACAAATAAATCGCACCTCTGTTGTATACTTACTCATTATTCTCACCACCTTTACCTACATCAGTCTCATTAGTTAAATCTGCTTTATCGGCATCATAAGTATCAAGTACCTGCATGTCCTCTCTATATTCAACACTAATGTTTAATCCGAACATTCTGTTAATCTGTTCACATGCCTGCTGTCTCATAAACAGTCTTGAATATCTACTAGCAATAGTTCCACCTAAGTTTCTTTGTACTTCATCAGTTATCATTCTTTCTTTCTTCACAGTATTAACATTGCTAATACCTAAGTAAGTCAATGCTTCATTCCAGTATTGAGTCTTTAAGTCATACAGTTTATCGGCTACATAAGGGCTTGTTGTATCAAACGTTTTAATACCACTTAAGTCTAAGTTCTTGTCGCCGAAAATAAATGGTTCGTTACCCATATACTGCGCATACAGATTTTTCATTACTAATCTCTGATTTTCAGTACAAGTAATAATCTTAGGTGTTTTTTGCTGTATTACATTTATATCAATAGTCCTCTGTATTTCATACAGTCTTTTACTCATTTCTTGCACATCAAGTATGCTGTTAGTGTGTAACATGTTATTAAAAATAATAACACTGTTGTTAGGGTCAAGTTTCATTTGATAGCCATTTTGTGCAAAGGCTGTCCTTGTAATAGGTATTCTGTAAACATCAAGAGCGCCACCAATCATAACTTGTAAACCTAAATAACCCATGACTTCATCTTTAAAAAATACTGCCATTCCGTCATTGAAAAGTGCTAGTTCTAAGAACCTTGCGTCAATAGTATCGGGTAAGTTCTTCCAGTCAAACATTGATATGCTTAATTCTGTCAGTCTATTAACATACTGTATATATGTTCGCTGATTTTGTAAGAAAGCTTCAGTCTGTGCTTTTCTTCCTTTTCTCATTGTCTCACCTCTTTTCTAACTAGGACTATTATCTAAGGAATAGTTACCTATTTCACTAGCGTTTTTCCAAAATGTAATTCCATTGTCAAAAATGTTTTTAATAGCTGTTACATCATTGTTGCTACAACTATTTCCTATTAATTCGCAATTTTGTGTTTTAGTGTAAGTCCAATGTGGTCTGCTATGAGTGTTAGGTATTTTTACTCTTTTAGTAGCATATCCATATTTATCGAAGTATTCATCAATAATATGTGCATACTGTGGTGTTACCTGCATTTGTTTAAAATAAAAATCTTTGTTACGTGTAGCAACATCAATAGAACCGCTATTGCTACCTCTTGTCTGTGGCGGTTTACTGTAAGCCAACATAGCATCTATACCATTATCAACTAAGCCAGTTGCACCACTTAACGCTAACTCAGGATTAAAGCTACCCATACCTGCAACAACTGTACCAGTATTAAGTAAAGCTGACATAGTTAGTTTACTAGCAGATTGTGCTAACCATGCTTTATAAGCATCAACAGACCATGCTACTTGTGGAAAATCACCCATTACTAATTTTTCAGAATAATTACCCTCATCAGCATTAGTTCCATTATAACCCATAGGAACTAATGCTATTTGTGGATTGCCAACAACACTACCATATAAAGCAAAATCACAAGTATTTTTTATAAACCATTCATACCTATAAATTGCAGAATTATCACAACTATCTACTGCTAAATAGTTAAAAGGGTAAGTTAATAATTTTTTATTTTTTGGTGTATATCCACCAATTGTAGTGTTTTTTGCTACTACGTTTACTTGTACGCTTGGTTGTGTAGTTGTTGTATAAAAATCGCTTGGCATTAAAAAAATATTTACAATGCTATCCTGTTTGTTAGCTTGCGTTGCTGTATCTAAATAGGTTAATAATGCTTGTACTTGTTTGTCATTGTCTACTCTGCCTGCTATATAATCTACACCACTAAATAATCCACCTTGATAACCACCAGTTTTTGTTCCTTCTTCTGCAAAAGTTGTTGCTATTACTGCACTATAACTTGCAAAATGCCCACTTTTACTTATAGCATTACAAACTATCGGGCCAGTATCAATATTTTCTGTTACGATATTACTACCTGCATAATCAATACTGCTATGCTCTCTTTCAACAAAACTCTCTTTAAGTGTGCAGTCAAAAAGAAACCATGTTTGCATTACATCAATAGTAAAATATACATTACTAACTTTATCGTTTACATACTCAATATTAGTAATAAAAGCGTAAAACCATTTACTACCATAGTTAGTATTTTGAAACATCATATAATTGCAATCATAAATACTTTCTGCATTAGCACTCATTCTCACAACGCCCTGCTGTCCATTAATCCTCTGAAAACTGGTTTTGTCCATAGTCTTGCTAACTTTACTTTCAAAATAACTTTTTTGCGCACTCCTGCTTGTAAAGTAAATAGTATCTTTATAACTACTATCTATCGGTACACCACTACATAATTTGATAACACTATTAGGTTGTATCTGCATATCTTCACCACCTTTTAAATAGCAGGAAAGCAATTATGCTCTCCTGCTATATTCAATCTACCCAACTGTAATAGTTGCTTTACCGACCTTAGTACTATCGAACGTGCTAGTAGCCTTTACAGTAATAGTTTCTGCTGTAGCGTCACTATTAATCTTAAGCATACCAGTACTTGAAATACTAGCCTTAGCACCCTCTGGAGCAATACTCCAAATAACACTCTGTGGTGCATAGTTATCAGTATCAACAGTAACATTTAGCTGTAACTGACCACCTACACTAACTGTAGCGTTACTAGGTGTAACTGTAACTTCCTTGACTGCAGGAACACCTGCAACAAATAGCGCATTGTTTGAGAACGGAGACACGGAAAATGTTTTCCATACATGATACCAGTAGTTCCAATACAGTCCCTCACCGTTGTACTGTTCTGTAAAGTTCTGATAGTTGTCAAATATCATGAACCAGTCACTATCAACCATTACACATGGTATAGCGTCAAGTGCGTTAAGTTCTGCCTTGCTTATCTCTGTATAAGTTGGGTCATCAGCAAAGAGAATATTTAATCTCTCAATGTCTAAATCTCCGAAACTATCTACAAGTACATGATGTCCGTCAAACTCTGCTCTATCCATATTAAAAGCACTGGCAAGTACTTCAACATTCATAGTAGCATCAAACTGTGAATTGACTAATAAATACTGTTCCTGCTTAGGTGTATGGTTCATAACCCCTGCAAGATTATTTTTTGAGTTAAGGAAAGTAAACTTGTTTGATACTCCCTTGATAGTACTAACAATACTATTCATGTTTGCTGTATTAATAGCAGGAATAGTAACTGGGTTCATTAGTCCATTTAAGATATGTTTTGCAAGCATATACTTCATAGTCTGAAACTCGTCATAGTTAGCACCAGTATACATAGCGTCTACAATCTTAGCAATCAAATCTGTAATGCCGTCAATAGACAGAAAAGCCTGTCTCAACTGGTCATTTGAAATTGTAGCTTTGTAGAACTTCTGATAGTTCATAATGTGAAACGCACTGCGTACATCAGGAATTTCACGTTTGAACACATTAGACTCTGCAACTTGTGGGTCATACTGAAACGGCTTTGCAATATTAACAAATACTTCCTCGATAGACTCACCAAACTCGAGCATGCCTTTTTTAAACACAGCCCACGGATTGTCGTATGATTTGCTTGTTAAAATTACTCTGCCTATTCTGTTTACAAGAGCAGATAAAAACTCATTCTGTAAAGCAGGGTAGTCCATGATTACCGCGCCAATTTCTCTGATTGAGTCAGAGTCTGCTGTAGCCTGCGGTACATAATCTCTGTAATTTGTGCTTGCGTTATTTCTTATTGCATTTAAGATGTCAACGCTTGAATTAGTAAGTGTCTTAATTTTTGGTTTTGTAGCCATAATTCCTAGCCCTCTCTTTCTTTAAATAAATCATCAAAGGAAATGTCCTTACCATCATCAGTATTATCTTCCCTTTGGCCTCTTAATGCTTCATTAGGGTCTGTACCCTCTTTACCTTCAAAAAATCGTGCTTTATATTTTTCTCTCCACTCATTGTCGTTCTGTTCATATTTTGCTTTCCAATCAGTAGTATCACTTGCACGTGTTTCAAGGTCATTGTAAGTGTCAGTAAAATTTTCAATCATAGCAAGTGTGTTATCATCAGCACTGTCGCCTGATAAACCTTTTACTGCGTTCATAAAATCATCGTGTGAAAGTACTGCCATTTTTCTCACCTCTTTTCTGTTTAAAATAATGGTCTGCACATCATCCAAACTGGCATACGTTTTCGCTTAGTTGGTGTGGGTGGTGTTGGTGGTGTTGGTGGTGTTGGTGGTGTAACTCCAGTTAGGTATTCATACCAGTTGCTTGCATAAGTTAAACGTTTATCAAGTGCTTCTACTCCTGCACGTTCTCTTTCATATAAATATGCCTTACAGGCTTCTGCAACATCAGTCAGCTGTGAAAATTCTGCACCAGTATATCCGTAACCTAGTGACGGCTTAGGTATCCATTGCCCACCATATCTGTTTATTATTTCATCCCACATTAACTGTGTTTGTATTTCACCAGTTGCCCAATCAGAACCATGTGCAGTTGCATAATCTGTTAAATTACTGCTAGGTGTCCATTGTATTAAACCCCAACCACTGCTTGCACTTGCTGTTTGTTTCATACCCGGGTTAATATTTGACTCCTGCTGTAGGTTTCCTAACATACCTGCTATACTTTCAATGGTAAAACCTTTACTATGAAAATATCCATAAAATTCAGTAGCATTGTTTTCCATTTGTGATTGAGTTAAGTATGCATTTACTCCAACTTTAACTATCCATGACATTATCTTATTCCTAAACTAAAAAGTTTATTCCATGTGTTAATACCGCACATACCATCAGCAGATAAACCATGCTGTGACTGAAAATTTTTACATGCTCTTTCGCATCCTGCACCATATTTTGTATCAATGCTACCAGTATAATATCCTAACTTTTTCATGAGTATTTCAAATACTGTTACGTCATTGTTTGAAGAACCTCTTTTTAATAAATTCATACTATAACCTGCACTTTCTTTATTTTCATTATAACGTAAATGATAACTCCAACCATAACTAGGCGTATAATATTTCCTTATGCATATTTCTTTTCCAGTTTGGTCTCCTGCTTTACTTCCCTTTGTAGTTCCATTTTCATCAATGCTTGCATGTACTATATGCTCACTATCTGTTGAAACACAAACATGTTTACCTACAGCTAAGTGTATATCGCCTTTTCTAAAAGGCCTGTTACAAGAAGTAAAACCACAACGTTTTAACTGTTCATACAAATTTCGTGTTGTACTGTTTACATTTACATTAAAGCCTGCTGTAGCAAGTGCATGTCCAACTAATGAGCTACAATCAAAGTCAGGATTTCCACCTCTGTTAATCTGTGAGTAGCCGTGTGAATCGTCATTTGCTATTGCAATCATATAATCTGTGTAAGTATCAACTTTACTCATTTTTATCACTTCTTTCTACATTAAGAATGTCACATAATTTCTGCAAGATAATAGTATTATTGTTTAGTGCAGTGACAAACTTATCTGTCTCCGCTTTGTGTGTATCATTTAGTTTCATACAGTACCATGCTAAACATAAACACATTACTATTGGAAATCCTACTGTAGTTATAGCTTGCATAACCATTTGAAATGTATCCATACTTTCACCACCTTTCTTTTATTCTCTTTTTAATTATATCATATTACTTGAATTTTGCAATATATATGTTATAATAAATTGAGATGAATATAGTTAATTTTAAGAAAAGAGTACAACAATATGAGTGAAAATAAATACTATGACGGAACTAAATTACTTTCAATGAAAGACATAAATGGTTTAAAGCCTGAGTTATTTATGTGTACTACTAATAGAAGTGGTGGCAAAACAGTGTATTTCGGCAGATTAGAAGTCAATAGATTTTTAAAACAAAATAAAAAATTCTGTTTAATCTATAGGTATAATTACGAACTGGATGATGTAGCTAATAAGTTCTTCAAGGATTTACAGACATTGTTCTTTAGAAACTATACTATGGAAAGTGAAAGATGTGCGAGTGGTATCTATCATAGTTTGTTTTTAAATGAACAACATTGTGGTTATGCTATTAGTTTAAATAGCGCAGACCAGTTGAAAAAATATAGTCACCTGCTTAGTGATACTGATAGTATGCTATTCGATGAATTTCAGAGTGAAACTAATCACTACTGTAGTGATGAAATAAGAAAATTTATTAGCGTACATACCAGTATAGCAAGAGGTCATGGAGAACAAGCGAGGTATCTTCCGGTATATATGTTAAGTAATGCGGTTAGTATTATTAACCCTTATTATACAGAGCTGGGAATATCTGAAAGATTAAACAGTGAAACTAATTTCTTAAAGGGTGACGGATTCGTACTGGAAAATGGCTTCATAGAAACTGCAAGCAAAGCGCAAAAAGAAAGTGGTTTTAATAGAGCATTCAAGAATAATCAGTATGTTGCATATTCAAGTGAGAATGTGTACTTAAATGATAACACTGCTTTCATTGATACACCAGTAGGAAAAGGAAAATATGTTGCAACACTAAGATATATGGGTCATGATTATGCAGTGAAACAATACAGTGAGCAGGGTTTCTTATATATTGATGATAAAGCAGATAGTACTTTTAGAAGTAAAATAAGTGTTACTGTTAATGACCATGATATTAACTATGTTATGTTAAAACAGAATGATTTATTTATTAGTCAGTTAAGATATTATTTTGAAAAAGGTTGTTTTAGATTTAAGAACCTTAAATGTAAAGAAGTCTTATTTAAGACTATTAGTTATTAGGTATCTGCTATTGTATGTTCACTTGATACTGCTAGGTAGCGCGTTTGGAAGATAACGCTAGTATGTATTGTCGTAAATGCTGTGCGCTTGTGTTCTGCAATAGTTATAGATATAGAAAAGGCAAGAGTTTTTACTCCTGCCTTTTTGTTTTTTATTTATAGTAATTTAATATTAATTGACTAATATCACTTTTAGCTTCGTGTAATATTTTTGATATAGTTGTATTAAAATCACATGGTATTCTTATTACATATTCATTACTATTTATTTTAATATATAACTGTATTGTATTCTTTTTTAATTTATAGCTATTAAATTCAAGTTTTGAGTATTCTTCAACTAAACATTCTATTATAAAATCAGCAAATTTATTAAATTTTTTCGTATCGTATTTATACATAATTTGTTTTCCTTTACTTATAAAAATGATTGTGTATATCTGTTGCAATTAATATGTTTAATGACAGTACAATTTCTCTTGTATCTTTTTTCTTTATAAAATCGTATGATAATAACTTTGAAATGTATAAACCATTTAAGCAATATTCTATTTTATACTGCTCTGTATATGGAACATCATAAAACTCGATTGACCCTCTAAATCTTTTGCGTAGTTCCTGCACTACTTTTTCCATTTTATCATTCATATATTTATCTCTCCCTTGTAAAATAATCACAATCATATTTGTACTTACAAAAACAACATATATGATTGCAAGTCTTTTCATGTTTCTTTGCTTTGTGTCTGTAATATAAATCTACTATCCATGTTATCATATTATTCTCACCTCATTTCATATGTCGTGTCCACTAGTAATACACCGCCTTTAATTCTCTTAGGTAATAATTTTCCGGGAACACATAAACCAACTTTAAAATCACTATAGTCTCTTTTTGTTTTTAAGAATTTTAATTCACTCTGTGTATAGTTATCACTCTCCTTTACTTCATATCCCTGCATTGATTTGTTAAATAAATCTTTGCATTTCTGTGGCATACCTGCACATTTAATGTCATTGTATGGTTCATCAACTGGAATTAAATCGTTGTGAGTTATGTGTTCTATATATGTTTTCTGCCTTGTAAAAATAGCTGTGTCCCAACTGCTCTCAAGTTTCCAACAACAGAATTTTACTGGGTCTACTGTTATTCCTTTTATCTTATCAGCAGGTAAGTCACAATGTATGCTGTCGGTGTCAGCGTAAATAAATCCTGCTTTGTCTACACCATAATAGTTCTTTTGTGCGGCTGTGATTGTAAAGTTACGCGCGTATGACGTTATAGCACTTCCAGTTGCTATATGTCCAACTTTTTTATTATTGGCAGGCACTATGTAAAAACCTATACTTTCATCCTCTTTAACATATGCAACCTTAAAACTACTATTGGAACTACTGGCAAGTTTACCATAAAGATTATTGAGAAACAGTTTTGCTTCCGTGCGTTTTGCACCTTTACTGTTCATTTTAATTTCTGCGTAATGATTGATGTAATTATCAAATATTCCTATGTCAGAATAAAACCAACACCCGTCTAAGATTTCAAAGTCAACGAGTTCATAGTGCTTTAACATTAACTTGTAATCTGTCATAGTTACTGTCATTATTTGTGCAGTATCTTTTATATTACCATTGATATCTTTATAGTATCTATTATAGTTTCCGTTTTTGTCTAATACATCGCTAGTTGTTAATGACTCTGTACCTTTATATAAATGGTTGCCTTTTATCTGAATAAATGGTAACATATTTTCTTTAATATAAAAGCGTGTTTTTATACGTAAAAAGTAATATTTATTTTCTCCTATAGCTTCATTGGGTATTATATTACCACTCCAAAAATATGGTTTTCCTATTGGAAAATAATTCCCACTTTGTGAATGCATCATACTAGGATATAATGAGTTCACATCAGCTGTCACACCATTGTGTCTAACTATATTTTCTTTTCCTTTTACTAAATAACACCAACCCCCTCTATAACTATGTCGTATATATTCATCAGCATTCGATGAACCATAAATATTTTTATCAAGTGTAAATTCATCAAGGGCAGGAAATAAATCGTTGTAGTCATAAGCACCTAATGAGTTTTTGTATTCTGCTACACAACACGAACCTATTGTTAATTTATCGTGTCCATCATTAAATAACTGTTCAAGTGCTTCTTTAACTACTAATACGTCATTTGCTATATATTTCTTTTCTTTATCAGTTATATTGCAACCTGCATATCTGTAGCCAACATATTCCATATCTAATTTTTGGTGCTTTGTTTTAAAAGATTTTCCTATTTGCTTTACTGAAAATGGTAATAACTTTAAGCTATCTCTTAATTCGATAAAATGATTATTAACTTTAATAGTAACCATATACCATTGACCCATCGATGATATATTATATCTGAATGTGTTATTTTGCATGTATTTTTCTTTTATAAATTCACCTTGTGTTCCTTCTTTATTAAATGACTCATATGCTTGATTATATTTTAAATCTGTTAATAAATATGACAGCCAAAAATTTCCGTCAAATTTAAGATTGTGATAGTATGCTATTATGTCACAATCTAATGACTTAAAATAATTAAACTGTTCATTTATAGAATGAAAAATCTGAACGTTTTCGGTGTATAATTCTACGCTTGCACTAGCCCACACTTCAGTAGATTTCTGACCCTCATATACTGTAGTCTCAAAATCACACATAAATTTTCTATAGTTTCTCATATATTATCTAAATCAGTAAATCCAAAATATTCGTTAATATCATTAGATTGTATTGCTGATATTCGTGACATATCGTGATTTGATAATAAAGGTATTAAATCTTCTGTTTTTGCCTGCACTACTTCTGAATATGCACTCTCATTTATACTATCTATGGAAGATATAATTTCTTCTTCATTTTGTTGTAAATAATACTCGTACTGTTCAGTTCCAAAATCTTCTTGCATTTGTTTTATAATTCCTAAAACAGTATAGTAAAAATTTTCGAGATTATAGTCTATAGCTTCACCGCCATGTGTGTATGCTTGTTTTTTACTAGGTAAAGCCTGCAATCTTGAAATAATACTATCTGTCACTGTATAAGTTTCTGCGCTTTGTCTTTGTGCTATTTCTGATTGTAAATCTTGCAAAGTATCTTGTGATATTCTTTTTGGAAAAGCTTTTAACCCTTGTGTATCAATACCTTGTTGCTCTGCTTTGTCTAATATAACTTGATATGCTTTTTGATTTTTTGATAGTCGTTTCTTTGCCATACTCATTTTTCTCCTCTCTGAATTAATAAGACCCCTGCTAACTTAATAGCAAGGGTCAGCAGAAAAATAAAATTTATTTTACTGATTTTACATCAAGAGTACAATCGATATAAGGTCTGCCTGCCTTTGTTGTACCGCTAACTTTAATAACACTGAATGATTTGCCATGCATAATGTTAACAATATTATCAAAACTACGCTTGAAAGTAGCTGACTGACAAGAGAATACTTCATTGTCTGGTGTAATGATTGATAATATATCAACGCTATCTCCGTTTTCTTTTTCGTCTGTAAATGTAAGATATCCTGCTACTGAAATACTTGTGTTGTCCGTTACATCCTTTAATGACTGAATACCTCTATCTAATGTCATTAAATACTGCTCTACCTCTGTAAAATCCTTTGACTGTGAATTAATTGTAATTGCCATGTTTGTTTATCTCCTTTTCTTTTTTATTCTGCGTCTGACTGCTCTGTCTCAATCGCTTTACGTGTAGCAGGGTCAAGTATCTTTGCGCCCTTGATGAAGTCTGCTTCATCCATGCCATAAAGTTCATTAACTTCCTTGAGTGAACGAATTGCAACAAGTGTGCAATCATCTGTGTTGTAAAGCTTTGATGATATTTTTAATGCTTTGTCCTTGTCAGCAATCTTGCCAGTAAGTGTAAACTCCTGCTCGAATGCCTCAGCAGTCTGTGGATTTACGCATAAAGCTGTGACTGATGTTGAAATAATTGTACGTGTAACCATTGGTTTTCTCATAGTCTTTTTTCTCCTTTTCTTTGTGCTATGATTTGTAAAGTTAAATGTAATAAAGTTATAACACCATAAGGTGTAGTAGTCAAGTTGATTTTTTGCAATCTATTTGATGATAGCTTTACTATCTCTTGACTATTATGCAGGAAAGAAAATCATCTGCTATATGACGAATTGCAATTTTACAATCCTCGCGATATATAGTTTCTATAGTAGCTCCTAGTTTATCAGTTTCAACCTCAATCTTTTGTGTATTGGGGTCTGTAATAAGCTGTGCATATAATGTTTCTATCAATGTTAATCACTTCCTTTTTTCTTTGAGGAGTCCGCACTATTGAGTGTCGTATTGTCTAGCAATAGTGCGGTATCATAGTATTAAAGCAAACGTTTTGTAAAAAGATGTATTACCTCTTTACATATTATATAGTACAGTAGTAATGTAAATGCAGTATGACTAAATTGTGAACATTTTATGAACTTTTCCACATTTGAGTTTTCTTTAATTTACGAAAATTTACGAAAATACATACGATTTAGTAATAATTGTTAATAATATTGACATAATAAAGATTGTAAATCTTAATACATTTTATCATAAAATCTTTTTCATCCTTAGATATTGAACCTATATCATATAAATACCAAGCTTTATAGACTAATAATTTTGAGATACGGCATAATAATAATAAAGTTTTACCTTTAGGATAAAATGGAGTAATAAAACAGTTGAACTCATAGCGTATAATTCGTTCTAATTTATGTAATCTCTTATTAATATTATAAAATCTCCTTTGTATTAACACCTAATTTAAAACGCTTATGCATATCACTAATACTTTTTTCCAATTTAATACGTTCATACATTTCATCAATACACATATTCTCATAATAATCATTCAATGCTACTAACCACATATTTGCGCCATATATCATATGTGTGTAAGAAGCTATAAGATTAATTAATAACATTATATCAGCTCGAAAACTTGTAGGTTCAATAAACTTAGTAGTCCATATAAACTTTCTTATCATTCTGTATCTACGATATATTATTTTATATTTGTCTCTATAAAAACTCATACTATAAAAAATCTCCTTTCAATTATTCTGTGATAAAGCTTAACTATGTTATCAGAGATTTCCTTTGATGATACACCAGTTATCATATCATAATCAAGTGTATCAAGGAAAAACCTCTTTTCTCCAAGTTCACGTGTTTTAATTATAATGTACCACATGTTCTCTATATTCGCATAACCATAAAAAACTTTGGCCTTTACCTTTTTAGCAACCTTACTTGCTATCTCTACGACAAAATCCTCGTAAATTTCGTCAATTTCTGTTTGTGTATTTTTTGCAATTTTATAAAACATTTTTTACCTCTTTTCTATTCTTCTACATCCACTTGTAACATATTCTCATTTTCTACAACCATAAAGCTCACCACTTTCATTTTCTTTAATTGCTTATCTGCCATAATTTGTGATTTTCTGTATAGTTCGTATATGTCGTACTGTACATCATGCAAGCGAAAATTTGTGGTTTTGCTAAATTTAATAAATGTACCTAGTTTTATATTGTTTGTCATTGTTTCACCTCTTTTCGATGTTTGCTATATTCAGTTATAAAGTCTATGCGTGGACTTGCACCACGCTGTGCACTTTACGGTTGGGCTACTGTTATTAATAAGCAATTTTTTTCATATGCTGATATAACTTTAATCTGACAATTTAATAACGTTTCTGGAATATCATCTAGTAATCCTGAATATAGCCACGGATGAACTGAATTCTCAATAAAAACATCAACTCGCATTTTAAAAGTTGTTACTCTATATAAATCTTGTAATAACATATTTAACCTCTTTTCTACCCACTGAACTTTTATCCAGTGGGTTCATTTTTTATAAAATTCCATTACCTAAATTATCAAAACGCTTTGTTAATTTAACATCTATACCTAATTTTGCTACTCTATCTTTTAATTCCTTTAAAGTATTGACTCTTATTGCTATAACTGGATTAATAGTTTGAGCATACCAACCACCATACATTGATTTGCCATATTCTAGCTCTACCATACTATTTTACCTCATTTCTATTTTCGTCAAGCTCTATAGCATATTCCAAAAAATCTTTTTCAGTAATACCATATAACTTTGAAGATTTCTCTGCATTTACAAGTTTTAAGAATTTTGCGCTATTGCTATAATCTATTGCAAACTGTTTTTCAATATCCTTATCGCTTAAATCTCCGATATAAGACTCATTTAAGGTTATAACTTCGTTTGTGTCAAGATTAAAAGCCATAATCTCTACATTAGTTGTTACGATTGTTCTTGTTATCATTTTTTCTTTTCTCATAGTTTTTTGACTCCGTTTCTTTTTTGTGCTTGTTTATTTTGTTACTTGCTGATATTGCTATCAGTGATACAAGGGAGTCGGAGTTGCACCGACTCGACAGCTTTTAAACTGTCCAAAACTCTTGCTTTGTTTTTGTGATATATAATTGACCTATAAAATTATTAGTTGTTATGTCATATACATCAATTAATAATGTAAACATCATATAATTATAAGAATGTATTGTAAAATGTCTAAATATATAAAATGGTTCATTCATATTAGTTACTTTATACCATTTCAACCAACTATGATAAATATCATATTTTGCTTCACTAGGTTTATTATAACAATCATCTATACCTAGCACTTCTTTAATGCGGTGCAATTCACCTTAACCTTTTTGACTTCAAAAGTTTCATTATTCAATTTTATATACTGTTTCATACTATGCACCTTAGTACTCTATTTGAGTACCCCTTTCCTTTATCTTTAAGTACATTATAACGGTCAGTTGTGAACAGCGTATGTCCAAAATGTAAACAAATTGTGAACATTTTATATAGTACTATGGTACTAAGTTAGACACAACTAACTTCGCGCACTCACGGTACCACACTGACGTGTTAACGCTGTACCACTGCAATGCGTCACCACTTTACCATTGCGCAGTGCATGGGGTGCACTCTGATAGGTAATGTGATAGATGGTGCCAAAGATAAAGCCGGTATCTTTCTG
>OGYM01001331.1_pt1 | contig 18031 bp, 16 predicted proteins | sample 1576491 | NCBI WGS metagenome assembly OGYM01 (sample SAMEA3541515, study PRJEB24748) | human gut metagenome | biome: human gut; feature: human-associated habitat; material: faeces | place: China | collected 2012 | reverse complement strand
CTTCTTGATAAGAATAATAATAATCATATTTCAGAAGATTATTTCCATGATTTCAGCGCGTCCAGCGGCCGAAAAGCGCGCTGCGCAACGATTCGTCCGAGACGATCGCTTCGGGTTTTTCGTCGGCGCCGAAACGGAATTTGCCCGGCATCGTGGCGTGAAGGCTTTCGATGCCCAGCCGCCCCAGCGCCATGTGGAGCATGGTGACGTCGCTGAATCCGACGATCCACTTGGGATGTTCGCGCAGCGGCGTGAGGTCGAGCAGCGGGAGCAGGCGCACCGATCCGTAGCCGCCCTGATAGCTGACGACGGCTTTCACGCCGGGATCGTCGATCATGGCCTGCAGGTCTGCGGCGCGCCGGGCGTCGGTCCCGGCGAAGTAGGGCTGTTCGCGGTCGGCGTAGTGCGCTCCGAATTTCACTTTCAGGCCCCACTCTTCGAAGCGTTCCCGGACTTTAGCCGTGTCGGCCTTCTCCTTGAGTTTGCGCGCCGGGGTGACGATGCCTATGGTATCGCCCGGCCGCAGGTAGGGCGGGCGGATGAAAGGTGCGTCGGATTGCTGGGCGGAGAGCGCGTCGGATTGCCGTAGGGAAAGGGTGTCGGGCTGTAGAAGGGTGTGCGTATCGGGGTGGCGGGCGGCGAGGTTTGCAGAGCAGAGCAGGAGGGCGGCGAGCAGGAACGGATATTTCATGTCGGATCTGTATTCGGGGTGTAGAGGAATGTTTGTTTCGCTTCTTCGGGGTTTCGGGCGGAGATGCCTCCGGCTATTTTCTGCGCCGGGTCAGCCCTTCGGGCAGCGGCAGCCGGATGCGGGTGATGCTGACCACGGCGCCCGTCAGGGCGAACCCTCCCGCGAGCAGGAGCGCCGTATGGGTGCTGTTTTCGGGGACGATGTGGAACAGGAGGGCCATCAGCGCCGCGCCCGTGGTCTGGCCCACCAGACGCGCCGTGGCGAGCATGCCGCTGGCGCTTCCGCTGCGCTGGGGCGGGGCCGAGGCGATCAGGATGCTGTTGTTGGGCGACTGGAACAGTCCGAATCCCGCGCCGCAGAGCACCAGCCGCCATGCGATGTCGAAAGGCGCCGGGTCGTCGGGCAGGAAGGCCAGCAGGAACAGTCCCGCGGCCATGGCCGTAAGTCCTGTGCCGCCCAGAAATCCGGCGTGGACACGTTCGACGAGGATGCCGGCGATCGGGGCCACGACCATGATCACGGCGGGCCATGCGGTCATCAGCAGTCCCGTGGCGACTTCGTCGTAGCCGAATTCGTGCTGCAGGTAGAAGGGCAGGGCCACCATGGCGAGCATCTGTCCCAGAAACGAGCAGATCGACGTTAAGACCGAGACCGAGAAGATCGGGATGCGCAGCAGGTCGAACGGCAGCAGCGGATAGGGTTCGCGCAGCTGGCTGCGGATGAAGAAGAAGCCGACGACGAGCAGTGCGGCGATGCCGGCCGAGAGGATGCGCGGATCGAGTCCGTGCGAGAATCCCTCGACCGAAGCCATCAGCAGCCCGAACGTGAGTGCGTTCATCACCGCGTCGCGCCAGTCGAAGCGGTGGGTGCCGACCCGTACGGGGTTGTCGGGCAGGAAGCGGCGGCTCAGCGACAGGGCGACAAGCCCGATGGGAATGTTCACGGCGAAGAGCCATGGCCAGTGGGCGATCGAAAGGATGCCTGCGGCGATGGTCGGGCCTGCGACCGACGACACGGCGACGACCGTGGCGTTGAGACCCAGCCCGCGGCCCAGCTGCGCCTTGGGGTAGATGATGCGGATGAGCGTGGTGTTGACCGACGTGACGGCCGCGGCGCCGAAGCCCTGCATGACGCGCGCCAGCACCAGCGTGGCGAGCGACGAGGAGAGTGCGCAGCCCACCGAAGCCACCGTGAAGAGCATCAGCCCGCCGATGTAGACCTTGCGGTAGCCGACCAGCTCGCCCAGCGCCGAGAACGACAGCAGCGAGACCATGATGGCCAGCTGGTAGGCGTTGACGATCCAGATCGAGTCGGCGGACGAAATCCCCAGCTCCTGCCCGATGGTCGGCAGGGCGACGTTGGCGATGGCGCTGTCAAGCACCGACAGTCCGACGCCGAACGCCACGGCCAGAATGGCCCACAAGCGGCGGGGCATCGGCAGCCCGTCCGCAGGCGGCGCTATGTAGGGAATGGTGCTCACGGAGTGCAAAGGTAATACATGCCGTCCGCAAATCAAAACGGGTGCCGGGCTTGCATGAAAACGGAGACCCGGAAATTTCCGGGCCTCCCTCTCACAACTATGAATTTGAACTTTTTACTTTAAAAAACGGTATGGTAGTATGCTTGTGGCTGGTTGTGATTCCGGTTTATCTGCGGTCGCTCTCCGGCACGATCCCGCCCTGCGGTTCGACGCCCTTGAGGTATTTGGCGAGGAACTTCTCCATCGCGCGGTAGAAGTCGAAACGGTTCTCCTCGTTGTGGAAGCCGTGGCCTTCGTTGTCCTTGACCATGTAGTCCACATGCACGCCGCGGCTGCGCAGCGCTTCGACCATCTGGTTGCTCTCGTTGATGTTCACGCGGGGATCGTTGGCGCCCTGCACCACCAGCAGCGGGGTCTCGATGCGCTCGGCGTTGAGGGCCGGGGAGTTCTCGCGCAACATCTCGGCGTCCTTTTCGGGGTTGCCGACCATCTCGTACATCATGTCGAGCATCGGTTTCCAGTAGGGCGGAATGGTTTCGAGGAACGAGAAGAGGTTCGACACACCTACGTAGTCGATGGCGCAGGCGTAGAGGTCGGGATCCTTCACGATGCCCTGCAGCGTGGCGTAGCCGCCGTAACTGCCGCCGTAGATGGCGATCTTCGCGGGATCGGCGATGCCTTTGCCGATCAGCCAGTTCACGCCGTCCGTGATGTCGTCCTGCATGGTCTGGCCCCACTTGCCGTAGGCGATTTCGGTGAATTTGCGTCCGAAGCCCGTCGAACCGCGGAAGTTCATCTGCAGCACGGCGTAGCCGCGGTTGGCGAGGAACTGCGCTTCGGGGTTGAAGCCCCAGTAGTCGCGGGCCCAAGGTCCGCCGTGGGGATTCACGACCACGGGCAGGTTCTTGGCGTTGTGCACGGTCTTGCCCACGGGCAGCGTCAGGTAGCCCTCGATCTCCAGACCGTCGCGCGAAGTGTAGTTGATAGGGATCATCTCGGCCATCTGCTCCTCTTCGATCCACGGCGCGAGGTCGGCCAGCTTGGTCATCGTGTCGGCCTCGACGTCGTAGAGGTAATAGGTGCCCATCGTGCGGTCGCCGCCTGCATAGACGATGTATTTGTCCTCGGCCTTGTTCGAGCCGGCGATGCCGATGGCATAGCCGCGCAGGTGCTTCTCCATGCGGCCGAACATCTCGCCCGTCGCCTTGTCGAAGAAGTGGCGCGCGGTGCCTTTGTGGCCGGTGTAGGAGACGCCGAGCAGTTTCTTCTGCGCGTCGCTGTACCAGATGTTGTCCAAGTCGTATTTGTCGTTTACGTAGAGCTGTTCGATCTCCTCGCACGTCGCGGGGTCCATCAGCACGAGGGCGACCTTGTCGCGTCCGAGGTTGGTGACGGCGTAGACCTGCTTGTTGTCGGGGGTAAAGGCGGCGAACGAGACGCTCTCCTTGAAGTTGGTCGTCAGCACGGGGCGGAAAGGCTCGGCTTCGGTTTCGCGGTAGCGGATCTGCGAATTGACGCCGTCCACGATGGCGTAAGCCACGCGCAGGCGGCCGTCGTGGTCGGTCTGCCAGCCCTGAATGTCGCCGGGATTCTCGCACAGCATCGTCATCTCGCCCGTGTTGAGGTTCAGCCGGTAGGGGTCGAAGATCATCGGATTGCGCTGGTTGGTGCCGATGATTATCAGCGAGTCGATCTCTTCCAGCGGGTCGATGATCTGCGTGCGGACGCCCGGAATGGCGGTGTAGGCCTTCGGGTCGCTGCCGTCGATGTTCACGCCGTAAAGCTGGTAGTTCTCGTCGCCGCCCGTGTCCTTCAGGTAGAGGATGCGGTTGTCGCCGGCCCAGAAGTATCCGGCCAGATCGCGCTCGGTCTCCGAGGTGATGCGCACCGCCTGCTTGCCGTCCACGGGCTGTACGAAGATGTTGCGGCGGCTTTCGTAAGGCGCCATGTAGGAGAAATAGCGGCCGTCGGGCGATATCTGGTAACCGGTCTTCTCCGAATTGCGGAAGAAGGTTTCCATCGGCAGCTCAGGGGCCGTCTTGGGTGCGCAGGAGGCGAGAGCGGCCGCCGCTGCGGCGAACAGAAGGAGTTTTTTCATGAGATTATTCGTTTGTGTTTTCGTTTTGCTTTTCGGAGCGCAGGGCGTCGCGCCAGATGGCGCAGACCGAGAGGATCAGCAGTACCAGCAGCGGCGTGTCGGACAGGTGCGAAGCTTCGGGGAACAGAAGCCGGGCGGCTACCGAGAGCGCGAAGGCGGCCACGACGATGAATACGGCCAGCATGCGGATGATTTTTTCGATCTCCATAGGATGTTTTTTTAATTTCGACATTGCAAACTTACGAAAGAATTTTTGAAAAACAACTGAAATTTATTGTTTTTCGATAAAAATTTTATGATAAGCGGGTCTGAGTGCTTTCGCTGGCTGAAAATCGTAACGAAAAAAACGCCCGAAGGCGTTTCCTTGATATATATGTCGTCCGGCATACGTGCTGTCCGGCCGGCGCAGGCTATTGCGCATCGACGAATTTGTAGAGCTGGTCGCCGCGGCGTATCGTCCCTTGGGTGCGTACCGCGCACAAGGTTCCCTGAGCGACGGATGGGACGGGCTTTCCGTCGGTGTCGTGCAGCTCGGCGAGCGTCTGTTCGGCGACGCCTGTCGTGGCGCCCATGAAGAATATCTCTTCTCCCACGGCCAGCGGAGCCGCTTCGACCAGCACTTCGGCCACCGATATCCTTTTGTAGAAGTTGGTCACCTTGCCTACATAGACCTTGCGCCGCGTGGCTGCCGATCCGTAATGTTCGCTGTGTTCGGCGACGGGCCGTCCTGCGTAGTAGCCTTCCCAGAATCCGCGGTTGAAAACCGTGGCGAGCCGCTCTTTCAGTCCGGCGGCCAGTTCGGGCGTGTATGTCCCGGCTTCGATGGCGCGCAGCGCCTCGTCGTAACACTCCACCACGCGTTTGACGTACTCCGCGCCCCGCGCCCGGCCCTCGATCTTCAGCACCCGGACGCCTGCGCCGATGAACTTGTCGAGAAAATCGACCGTGCAGAGGTCCTTGGGCGAGAGTACGTAGCGGCCGTCCACGTCCAGCGCTGCGCCGGTCTCCTTGTCGGTGACGGTGTATTTGCGGCGGCACAGCTGGCGGCATGCGCCGCGGTTGGCCGAGCAGTTGGTCTCGTAGAGCGAAAGATAGCATTTGCCCGAAACCGACATGCAGAGCGCGCCGTGGGCGAACATTTCGAGCAGAACCAGTTCGCCGCGCGGTCCCCGGATGTCGTTTTCGGCGATTTCGCGGTGAATCCGCGCCACCTGTTCGAGCGTCAGTTCGCGGGCCAGCACCACCGTGTCGGCCCACTGCGAAAAGAATTTCACGGCTTCGGAGTTCGAGATGTTGCTCTGGGTCGAGATGTGGACCTCGACGCCGATGCGCCGTGCGTAGAGAATCGCCGCGAAGTCGGAGGCGATGACGGCGTCGATGCCCTCGGCCTTGGCGCGGTCGATCACCTTGTGAACGGTCCGCAGCTCGTCTTCATAGACGATGGTATTGACCGTCAGATAGGTCTTCACGCCTGCGGCGCGTGCCGTGGCGACGATCTTCGCCAGATCGTCGAGCGTGAAGTTGGCGGCCGACGCCGAGCGCATGTTGAGCTTGCCGACGCCGAAGTAAACCGAATTGGCTCCGGCCTGAATGGCCGCCGCCAGCGATTCGTACGACCCCACGGGGGCCATGATCTCTATATCGGAACGTCGCATGTCAGTTTTTGCGTCCTATCAGGCTTTCGGCGTATTCGCGGATGCGCTGCGTGCGGGCCTTGTCCGCCGACAGCGTATCGAGGATCGAGAGCGCCCGCTCGAACCGCAGCGAAATCTGCTGCTCGGTCAGACGCGGCACGTCGAGCCGGTCGTAGATGGATTTTACCGCGGCGATCTTTTCGGCGTCGGACAGCCGCGCGTCGAGACGGGTCGTGCGCAGCGCTTCGCGCGTCGCTTCGTCGGCGCGGCTCATGGCCGTAATCATCAGGTAGGTCTGCTTGCCTTCGAGGATGTCGCCCCCGATGGCTTTGCCCAGCCGGTCGTCGCCGTAGCTGTCCAGCAGGTCGTCCTGAAGCTGGAAAGCCAGCCCCAGCTCGATGGCGAAACGGCGCAGTTTGCGGCAGTCCTCCTCCGAGGCGCCGCCCAGCATGGCGCCGATGGTGACCGAGCCGGCCAGCAGCACCGAGGTCTTGAGTTCGATCATGTGCATGTATTCCACGACCGAGACCTTTCGTTTGCTCTCGAAGTCCATGTCGTACTGCTGTCCTTCGCAGACTTCGAGCGCCATGGTGTTGAACGTGCCCAGTATCCGGGGCAGCAGCTCCGCGGGCACTTCGCTCAGCAGGCGGTAGGCGCAGATCATCATGGCGTCGCCCGAAAGGATCGCCACGCTCGGCCCCCACTTGGCATAGACCGAAGGTTTGCCGCGGCGCACGGCGGCGTTGTCCATGATGTCGTCGTGCAGCAGCGTGAAGTTGTGGAACACCTCGACGGCGGCCGCAGCCGGCAGGGCGGCCTGAAACCGGTCGGTGAAAATGCCGTGTGCGAGCATCAGCAGCATCGGGCGCAGGCGTTTGCCGCCGCCCGCCAGCGAATAGCCGATCGGTGCGTAGAGACGTTCGGGTTCGGCCGGGAACTCGGTCTGGGCCAGATAATTTTCGATTGCTAAGAGCAGTTGCTCGTTCGTTTGCATCATTGTAGTACTACATTTTGGAGCGGAATCTGTCCCAAAAGTAGGAAAAAAGTTTGGAGTAGCCGAATTTTGGATTAACTTTGACCTGATAATTGCTAACTTTTTTAAACCGGACATATTATGAAAAAACTCGCGATCGGCGTGGATATCGGCGGCATCAACACCGCCTTCGGCCTTGTCGATGAGAACGGCGACCTCTATGCCGAATCGGTCATTTCGACCAAGAAATATCCCCATGTAGACGATTATCCGGCTTACGTCGAAGATTTGTGTCAGGCGATGCACGCGCTGGCGGACAGTCTTTCGTTCGAATACGAGCTGACGGGCATCGGCATCGGCGCCCCCAACGCCAATTTCCACAAGGGTACGGTCGAGAATCCCGCCAACCTCTGGAAATTCCGCGAGGGCGACCCCAATCCCGACGAGAGCCGCCGTCTCTTTCCGCTGGCCGACGATATCGGCAGATGTTTCGGCGGCGTGAAGGTGCTGGTGACCAACGACGCCAATGCCGCGACGATCGGCGAGATGATTTACGGCAACGCCAAAGGCATGCGCGACTTCGTGATGATCACGCTCGGCACGGGACTCGGTTCGGGCTTCGTCTCCAACGGCGAGATGATCTACGGACACGACGGTTTTGCCGGCGAGTTCGGTCATATCATCGTCGAGCGCAACGGTCGCGAGTGCGGCTGCGGCCGCAAGGGGTGTCTGGAGACCTATGTTTCGGCGACGGGCATCAAGCGTACGGCTTTCGAGCTGATGGCGACGATGACGGCGCCCAGCAAACTGCGCGACATTGCCTTCGCGGACTTCGATGCGTCGATGATTTCGGCTGCGGCGGAGCAGGGCGACCCGGTGGCGCTGGAGGCTTTCCGCTATACGGGCGAGCTGCTGGGCCGTGCATTGGCCGACGTGGTGACGGTCACCTCTCCCGAAGCGATTTTCCTCTTCGGAGGTCTGTCGAAGGCGGGCAAGCTGATTTTCGAACCCACGCAGTGGTACATGGAAGAGAACATGCTCTTCGTATTCAAGAACAAGGTGAAACTGCTTCCGAGCGGTATTCAGGGCAAGAACGCCGCCATTCTCGGCGCTTCAGCCCTGATCTGGCAGCAGGAGAACAAATAAGCCGTATTCTAAGCCGTATTCGCCGGGCCGGTCTGTTTCGCTCCGATTCGGGCCGCCGGTTTACGGGGTATGAGGGAGAAGTCCGCGGACTTCTCCCTTTTATTTATTTCGTTTCGGCGCTGTCTTCCGCTGTCCTCCGCTCTGTCTGCATGCTGCCGCAACTCCGGCTTGTGGTTGTCCCGGTTTTGCCGCTGTTTCCGGTTTGCCGTTGTCCTGAGTTTTGCCGCTGTTCGGGCTTTGTTCCTCCTGCGTTTTGCCGCTCTCACGGTTTGCCGTTGTTTGTGGCTGTCCCGCGTTCCGCCGCTGTTCTCCGCCTCTGTTGCGTTCCTGTCCGTTTCGTTGGGCGTGCTCTTTCCTTTCCGGCAGGCCGTGCGTGCTGCCGAAAACAGAATTCCCGGTCTTCGTAGCGAAGACCGGGAATTCATATGCTCGTGCGGGTTGCAGCCGGGGGCGGATTGCCGGAAACCGGTGCCGCGGTTAGCGCATGGCGATCTGCGAGGTGCCGATCAGGCGGCCTTCGCAGAAGAGCTGCACGGTGTAGGTGCCTGCGGCGAATCCGGTGCTGTTGTAGAAGATGCCCACGTCGAGGTCCTGATTCTGGTAGTCCACTTCGCGCATGGCTGAATAGCTCAGGCGTTCGCCCTCGAAGTCGAAGGTCGGCATGGCTTCGGTGGTCAGCACGTAGCCGTCGGGCGAGGTGATGCGCACGTAGATCGTCTTTTCGCCCGGCGTCGCCAGTTCGTTGGCCGTCAGCACGAAGTCCACGCGCAGGCGGGCGGCGTTCTTGACGCGCGATACCGGTTTGCTGTTGGCGTTGAGCGCCGCCAGCGTGATGTCGCGGGCGCGGATCACGGCGCCGACACGTACCTTGTTGTCCAGTTCGGCGGCCTTCTCCTCGGCCATTTCGGCGCGCAGTTTGGCCGACGAGATCTCCTTGCGGTAGCCGACGTTTTCGCTGATGAGTCTCTTGTTGAGCGTATTCAGCGAGTCGATCTGACGGATGTAGCCCTTCATGATCGTACGCAGCGTACCTACCTCTTTCTCGTACTGCTTGATTTTGGCGAGGTTCCACGAACGCTCCTTCTTGAGGCGCGTCATCAGCGAGTCGGCGCGGTCGCGTTCGATGGTCAGGCCCGCCGAGATGCTGTCGTTGGTGACCTGCAGGTTGTCGAAGTCGGTCATCAGCCGTCCCAGATCGTTCTGGATCGAGTCGCGGTCGCTCTGCAGCAGCCGGTTGTCGATCATCTGCTGGCGGTGGATGCTGAAATAGAGCGCCGAAAGGGCCACCAGAATCACTGACAGGATGATGATGACGATGCGGTAGCCGCGGATGGATTTGCCCGCGTCGGGCTGGGGAGTCATGTAGTCGTCGTCCTCGAATTCCGAGGGGTCGTATCCTTGCTTATTTTCTTCCATAAAAGCTGGTTTTTCGGAAATAGGATTAATTTGATGTTCGCCGGGGTAACTTTCGTTTCTGCAAAGATATAAAATTTTTATTTTATCAGGCTCGTCATCGGGTATTTAAGCCCTTTGTAGCCCGAAATATAGGCGTTGATGCTGCCCACGCGCACGGGCGATTCGATGTAAAGCGGGATTTTGTTCTCGTCGTCCGAGATCCATAGCGTGAAGACCGTGCCGTCGGTAAACGAGAATCCTTCGGTGGTGCCCAGCTGGCATTCGAACTTCAGGGTCTTGAATTTGCCCATGTTGCGGATTTTCTTCGTCTCGCGGTTGATGAAGCGGTAGCTCAGGTGCCGGATCGTGTCCTGAAGCACCATCTGGAGCGTTGCCGGCTCGCCGGGCTTGAAGCTGTCGGCGTCGGATCCGCGCATGGTGAAGAAGAGCGCGATGGCGTCCATGCTTTCGGGCGTCAGCGGCATGGTTTTCTCCTGATAGGGCTTCTGGCGGCGGCGCCAGCGGGTGAAGACCTGATTGTTCTCCCAGTCGTAGTTGTAGTAGCTCTGGAACGTATAGTCGCCTTCGTGCAGGTCGCTTTCGAAACGTACGGGGCGCTTCGTCTCCGGGTCGATCCATACCGTGTAGATGTCTTCGAGGTTGAAGAACCAGCGGTAGGTGGGCAGCGTGCGGCCGATGCCCTCGACCTTGTAGTATTTGCGGCCGGCGATTTCGCTGTCGCTGGTCTTGACCTCCACGGCGCCGACCTCGGTGTTGGGGAACATCTTGGCCTTGTAGCTCACGCGGTAGAAGAGCTGCTCGCCCGGATGGTAGAGCTGGGCCGGGAGGGGCAGGACGGCCGAGAGGAATAGTATCGTGATAAGCAATCGTTTCATGGACAGGGTTTTTAAGGATAAACGTTCGGTGGTTTTGAAATATTACGAAATCATGGAAAAATCAATCTCTTCTTGTCCCGAATACTTCCGCCTCAGCTCCCGCAGTCCGCGGTGTTCCGGGAGCGAGAGATCGCGGTCGGCGGTCAGAATGGCCGCCGCCGCTTCGCGCGAGACGGTGAGTATCTGCACGTCGAGCGTGGGGTTGGCGATTTTCAGATCAAATGCCATGCCGCTCTGGAGCGTGCCGTTGATGTCTCCGGCGCCCCGCAGCTTGAGGTCGAGTTCCGCCAGCCGGAAGCCGTCGTTGGTCTCGCACATGGCCTGCAGGCGCGCCCGCGACTCCTTCGAGAGCTTTTCGCCCGACATGAGGATGCAGTAGGACTGTTCGCCGCCGCGGCCCACGCGCCCGCGCAGCTGGTGCAGCTGCGAGAGTCCGAACCGCTCGGCCGACTCGATGACCATCACCGTGGCGTTGGGCACGTCCACGCCGACCTCGATGACCGACGTGGCGACCATGATGTCGGCTTCGCCCGACTTGAACTGGCGCATCGACTCCTCCTTGTCGGCGGGCTTCATCTTGCCGTGGCAGATCGTCGTGACGTAATCGGGCAGCGGAAAATCGCGCGAGATGGCTTCGTAACCGTCCGTGAGGTCTTTGTAGTCCATCGCCTCGGACTCCTTGATGAGCGGATAGACCACGTACACCTGCCGTCCTTTGGCGATCTCCTGTTTCATGAATCCGAACAGGCGCAGGCGCGCCGCGTCGGTGTAATGCACGGTCTTGATCGGCCGGCGTCCGGGGGGCAGCTCGTCGATCACCGAGACGTCCAGATCGCCGTACAGGGTCATGGCCAGCGTGCGGGGAATCGGTGTGGCGGTCATCACGAGGATATGGGGCGGCTGTTCGTTCTTGGTCCAGAGCCGGGCGCGCTGCTCCACGCCGAAGCGGTGCTGTTCGTCGATCACCACGAATCCGAGGTTGGCGAACTGCACCCGGTCTTCGATCAGGGCGTGCGTGCCGATGAGGATGTCCACCTCGCCCGACGCGATCCCTTCGAGCGCCAGCCGGCGCTCCTTGGCCTTCGACGATCCGGTCAGGACCGCCGTCTTCACGTCCATGCCTTCGAGCATGCGCGTGATCGTCGCGAAGTGCTGGCGGGCGAGAATTTCGGTCGGGGCCATCATGCAGGCCTGAAAGCCGTTGTCCACGGCCAGCAGCATCGACATCAGCGCCACGAGGGTCTTGCCGCTGCCCACGTCGCCCTGCAGCAGCCGGTTCATCTGGAATCCCGTCACGGTGTCCTGACGGATCTCCTTGACGACGCGCTTCTGCGCGCCGGTGAGCGGGAAGGGAAGCTTTTCGTTGTAGAAGGTGTTGAAGACCCCGCCGACTTTCATGAACAGAAAGCCGTTGTTCTTCGACAGACGTTCCGTGCGGCGCGACTGGACGTTGAGCTGGATGCCCAGCAGTTCGTCGAACTTGAGCCGGTACTGCGCCTGCCTGAGCAGTTCGGCCGACTGCGGGAAGTGGATGTTGTAGTAGGCGTCGCGCAGCGGGATCAGTCCGTAGCGGGCGCGCACCGCTTCGGGCATGCAGTCCGTGATGTGGTCCTTGACCAGCGCCCATGTGTTGCAGATGATCTGGTACATGCCTTTGGCGCCGAGCACGTTCGAGAGTTTCTCGGTCGAGGGGTAGATGCCCTGCATGCCGCTTTCGGCCTTGCGCGAGAGGGCCTGCTCCATGGTCTCCAGTTCGGGATGCGCCATCGACAGAAGGCCGCGGTAGAACGACGGACGTCCGAAGATGAGGTACTCGCGTCCGACTTCGATGCGTTTTTCGATCCATTTGATGCCCTGAAACCACACCAGTTCGGCCGATCCCGTCGGGTCCTGCACGTAGGCCGTGAAGCGTTTTTTACGCCCCGTACCGGCATAGGCCACCCCCGTTATGCGGGCGCGGAACTGCAGGAGCGTGGGCGCGCCCTCGGTGATTTCGGCGATGCGGTAGACTTTCGTGCGGTCGATGTAGCGGAACGGATAATGGCTCAGCATGTCGCCCAGCGTGCGGATGCCCAGCTCCTTGTCCAGAAGCCGGGCGCGGGCTTCGCCGACGCCGCCTACGTATTTTATATCGTTGTCCAGATACTCCACACGACAAATATAATGAAAGTCGGGCGACAAAACGAAAATTTATTTTCGGACAAGTCCGAAACGCATCCGATATTCCGAAAATATGCGAAAAAACGGATAATCCCCGCAGGTTTTCCGTTATTCCTTCCGCCGATTGTCTGTTGAAGCTGCTTCGGAGAGCAGCGCTTGGGTGTGGCGGATCAGTTCCGGTCCGCCGGGGGTGCCGTGCCCCGGCACGACAATCCGCGCGTCGGGAAACCGCACGAGCAGGCTGTCCAGCGTCGCGGGCCACGCTGCCGGAACGGCGTCCGAAAGGTTGCCTGCGTTCTGCGCCGCCATCTCCTTGACCATGCACCCCGCGAAAAGCAGTTTTGCCGACGGAATCCAGACGGCGATGTTGTCTTCGCTGTGTCCGCCGCCGAAATAATAGCACCGAATCTCCGTGCCGTGCAGGTCGAGCCGCAGCGAGTCGCTGAAACCGATGTCGGGAACGGGCTTGCCCTCCCTTTGCGCGATGCTGCGGGTGAGGCGGTGGGCATAGGACTTCACGCCCAGCGTTTTGAGATAGCCCAGCCCGCCCATGCAGTCGCTGTGCCAGTGGTTGGGTACGAACGTCGTGACGCGGGCGCGGAGCGTTTCGGCCGCCCAGTCGGTCAGCGTCTTGGTCTGCGCATCGCCGACGGGGGTGTCGAGCAGGACGGCTTCGCCCTCGCGCACGATCAGAACGCCGTTCGACGGCACGGGACCGTAGCCCTCGATCTCATCGACGGCCGTGTAGAGGTAGATGCCTTCGGCAAGGCGTTGGACGGTTATGTCGTTTCCGATGTCGATGCGTCGGGGCGTGCAGGCCGCTGCCGTCGCCGCGAGCAGAGTCAGTAGAAAAAAGATTCTTGACATAGATTTTGTATGAAAATTCGAGGAAACAAAGGTAATATTTCCCTCTTGCTTCTAGTCAATAATGGCGGAAATAATATTAACGCCATTGATCTCTTATGGAATCCGTTTCAGAATCTCTTTTATGACATCCGGATGAAATTCCCGGTAGACGGAGTTCGAGCGGACATTGTTTTTTCCGTACGGCTTGGGAATTACGAACGTACTCTTGTCCAGCCAATCTACCTGTTTTCCCCTATTTATGGGATACTTGCTGCCGATATTGAAAGTCCCGACGGATGCATTGTCGGTGACGATGCCTATACCTTTTACACAAATATCGTTGCCGAAATTGCAGGACTTGATGTAAATTATGTCGCCCTTTTCGATGCTGTCAATGTAGTTGTGCAAATCGGGAGCATCCGCCTGATCCCAGCCGACACCTGCAACTCCCGAATGCAGGAAATTTTTGCTTACGTCGATTCCTCCGAAGTTGGCTCCAATGCCATAAATAGCAACTTTTCTCATGATTTCTTTGATTGATTAGTGGGTAATAATCCGACTTTCTGATATCGCCTTTTGAGGGCTGTTCCTTGAATATGGTAATTTAACAGAGAATTTGAGCCTATTTTTTCTCTTCCAGCGTGACGTCTACGCCGGTGCGGGCGAAACCGCCCTCGTACCAGCCGTCGCCCTTTGCCGTGCGGTCGGCTTCGGTGAATGTCACCTCGACGCTCTTTTCGGCGAACTGGCCGCCGTTTTCCGGACCGTCCGTGTCCGTAAAGGTGAGCCATGCCGTTCTGGATGCCGATTCGTCCGCTATGTCGTAACTGCCGTCGGCCATAGTGCGCACCGCCTTGCTTGGGGCGCCGTTGCTTCGGACCTGAATTCCGGGGATCGGATTGCCGCTTTTGTCGGTTACCCTGCCTTGGGTGCGGGTGTCGGCGCGCGGTACCCCGTACATCTCCACCGGCTCCCTGTCGCAGGCGGATGCGAAGCCCAGCAATGACAGCAGGAGGTAGGAAAGACGTTTCCGGAGGGTGGTTTTCATGGTGCGCAGGATTGGGGATTCTTCGAAATATAGCGAATTATTCGCAGTTCGCAAAATTGTGTGTTATCTTTGTGGACGATATTTTCGCACGGACAGGCCGTGTCCCGGCGGTATTCGGAGCAATCCGGCGCTGCGACGGGACGGTGCGGTCCGCTGCGTTGCAAGCGTGAACGATTATGAATCTTTCGGAATACAGCCGCCGTCCGAGCGGCGAAGTGCGCATCGGGCGGGTCGTGATCGGCGGCGGGCATCCTGTCGCCGTACAGTCGATGACCAATACCGACACCAACGATACCGAAGCTTGTGCGGCCCAGATCGAGCGGATCGACCGTGCCGGAGGCGGGATCGTGCGTCTCACGGCGCAGGGCCGCCGCGAGGGCGAGAACCTCGCAAACATTGTACGGAGAGTGCGTGAAGACGGTTTCGACACGGCGATTGTCGCCGACATCCACTTCGTGCCGGAGGTCGCCGCCATCGCCGCGAAATATGTCGACAAGGTGCGCATCAACCCCGGCAATTACCGTACGGATCACGGCGAGTTGGAGGCGCTGATCGCCCAATGCTGCGAGCGGGGCGTCGCACTGCGAATCGGCGTCAATCACGGGTCGCTCTCGAAGCGCGTCTTCGACCGCTGGGGCGATACGCCGCAGGGCATGGTCGTCTCGGCGATGGAGTTTCTGCGGGTCTGCAAGGCGCAGGGGTTCGATCAGGTCGTCGTGTCGATGAAGTCGAGCAACACGCGGGTCATGGTCGCTGCCTACCGTCTCTTGGTCGAAGCGATGGACGCCGAAGATATGCACTATCCGATTCATCTGGGCGTTACCGAGGCCGGAAACGGCATCGAGGGGCGCATCAAGAGCGCCGTGGGCATCGGGGCGCTGATGGCCGACGGCATCGGCGATACGATCCGCGTTTCGCTGACCGAAGCGCCCGAAAACGAAATCCCCGTCGCCGAACTGCTGGTGAAGCATTTCGCCCGGCGGCCGGGCAAATTCCCCGTACTCCATCCCGAACGCTATTCGCCGACCGAATACCGCCGCCGTACGAACGTTGCGGTGCCTGTCGTCCACACCGAGCCGCTGGAGGGTTTTTGCGTGATCGAAGCCGTGTCGGAGAATCCCACGGCCGAACTGCGGGCCGCGATCCTGAACCTCGACACGCCCCGGCCCGTCGTGGTCAAACGCCGTTACGGGGAGACTTCGCCGGAGACGCTGGCTGTCAAGGCCGCCGCCGATCTGGGCGTGCTGTTTCTCGACGGGCTGGCCGACGGCATCTGGATCGACGCGCCGGGCTTCGCAGAGGAGGAGATCCGCAATATCGAGCTGATGATCCTGCAGGCGGCGCGCGTGCGCTTCTCGCACACCGAATATATCGCCTGTCCGAGCTGCGGCCGCACGCTTTACGACATTGAGAAGACCCTCGCCGCCGTCAAGTCGCGCACGTCGCATCTGAAAAACCTCAAGATCGGCGTCATGGGCTGTATCGTGAACGGTCCCGGCGAGATGGCCGACGCCGATTATGGCTACGTGGGCGCCGCTCCGGGGCGCATCACGCTCTACAAGGGCCGCACGGTCGTCGAGCGCAACATTCCGCAGGAGGAGGCCCTCGACCGGCTGGTGGAGCTGATCAAGAAGAACGGGGACTGGACGCCCGCCTAAAACCCGCCGGCGTAAGACGCCGGTTTTAAGAGGCGGCAGGAAGCTTCGTTCTGCTTCCGCTCCTGTTCTGTGCTCACGCGCATAAAAACGGTGTTTTGCGTCGGCAGGCCGCAGCTCCGTCCTGCGGAGGCCTGCTATTGCGCGTCGCTCCATAGCAAAGCCCTGCGCGCTGCCGCCCGCCCGAGAGGCGGGGTTCACCCGATTCGACCGCTTCGTTTCAGGTGATTTTAATTTTGAATTTTTACTTATGTCTACTATACTGCCTCTTGCATACCTTCCTTCGGTGGAGTATTTCACGCACCTCCTGCGCGGCGGCTGCGTCGTGGACCTCGGCGAGCACTTCGTGAAGCGTTCCGAACGCAACCGTGCGCGGATACTGGCCTCGGACGGCGTGATGGAGCTGACCGTGCATGTCCGCAACGCCAACCGTCCCCGGCAGCCCGTGCGCGACGTGCGTCTCGACTATTCCAAACGCTGGCAGCACCAGCATTGGGGCGCGCTGGTCGCTTCGTACAAGGGATCGCCCTATTTCGATTTCTACGCCGAATATTTCGAGCCTTTCTACCGCCGGGAGTACGGATTTCTGGCCGATTACAACCGCGGATTGCTCGAACTGCTCTGTTCGCTGACGCATGTCCCGATGCCGGACTTTTCCGAGAGCTATGTCGATGCCGCCGCCGGGGACCTCGACCTGCGTCCCAAGCGCAAAAAAGAGGGTCCGGCGTTTATCGCCGAACCCTATGTGCAGGTCTTTTCCGACCGCATGCCTTTCCAGCCTAATTTGTCTGTTGCGGACCTGCTGTTCGCCGAGGGACCGGCTGCCGCTTCGGTTTTAGCACGTTGCCGACTCTGAGCGTTACGCTGTCGCACTGCTCCCCGGCCACTGCTTTCACCTTCACGATACCCTGTATTTCCACCGAGTCGGAGCGGTACTGGCAGGCGGCGTATTGGGTCATCGCCACGGTGTCCGCGCCCACGAACAGCGTAGGCGCTCCGACCGACGAATAGACGCTGAACGCCTGCCGGTTGCGGTCGCGCAGGCTGCGCCGCTTGTCGACGATGTGCAGCGTCGGCTTCCGTTCGTTCCACAAAGCCCTGTATAAGTAGTATGCGTCCTTGCGCTCGCGGCGGTCGATCGTCACCAGTCCCTCGCCGTTGATGCCGTAGGGACGGCGCGCCGAACCGTAATCGAACATGTTGTTGATCCACGTGCCCCAGAAGAGCGAATCGTTCTGCAGGTTCTTCACGTATTCCTCGTGGAAGCGCGTCTGGCGCTCTTCGGGCATCCAGTTCGAGCGGGGTGCGGCCTGCGCCGTGTAGCTCTTGTGGCCGGTGAAGCCGCTGCCTCCGTAACATACGCCCGAACGGAGGTTGGACCAGTTCTTCTGCAGCTGGTTGCGCCATACGGCCACGTCGTCGGTCGAGCCTTTGCGCCAGCCGACGTCCTGCCGCCAGACGATCAGGTCGGTGATGAAGTTGATGCCGCCGTTCTGGTCGCTGCACGCCACCGTCGGACGCGAACGGTCCATTTCGTGGGCCGTGTCGTTGAGCCGGCGCAGGTAGGGCGTCACGTCGTCGCCGCGCATCCAGAGCCGTGAGAAGATACCCCACATCACCACCGAAGGGTGGTTGTAGTTCTGGGCGATGATCTCCTGCAGCTGCTGTATGCCGTTCTGCTCGAACTGCGGCGTGGCGTAATAGGCCACGTCTCCCAGAAACGAGGAGCGGTGCAGCGGAGAGTCGATCCAGACCAGCAGGCCCTGCTCGTCGCAGCGGTCGTAGAGATACTGCGCGTGGGGCATGACGGCCGAACGCAGGGCGTTGGCTCCCAGATCGCGGATCTGCTGCAGGTCGGCGTCGTAATCCTGCGCCAGAACCGCGCCGCCCGAAATGGCGTTGTCGTGGTAGAGCGTCACGCCGTGAACCGGAATGCGCTCGCCGTTGATCGTAAGGGCAACCGCATCTCTAAATGTGATATCTATGATGCACCCAGTATGGCGATCCTG
>OGYM01001324.1_pt1 | contig 18060 bp, 12 predicted proteins | sample 1576491 | NCBI WGS metagenome assembly OGYM01 (sample SAMEA3541515, study PRJEB24748) | human gut metagenome | biome: human gut; feature: human-associated habitat; material: faeces | place: China | collected 2012 | reverse complement strand
ATTCTACAAACCAAAAAAGTATTAATTAATTTTATTTCTCTATCCTTGGGAATATCTGCAGAAACAGAAATATATTTCATTATTTCTCTTGCTACCGGTACTTCATGATAATAATTATCCCAACTATCATGAATTTGAATTAGATCATCACACAAACTGCTAATAGTTAAGCTACGTTCAGTGATAGATAAATATGACAAACCATCACAATTCTCTAAAAACTTATATGCCAACTCTTCTTTTGCCGTTTGTAAACTATTACGATAAAGAAGCTTCTTCTCTCCAAAATCAACTTTGATATCTTCTTTACAGTACTCCCAAACCTCTTTAGAAATTTTAAGAATATTATTTCTTATCTCCATAGATGTATCATCTGCAATAAAAATACCAAATAAAGAACGTAATAATGCTCCCGCCATTGAAGATGAAAGTTTTGCAATAGCTTCACCAATAGATTGTATTTTATTATCATCTATTGGTTCTCTATTTGTTTTTATTCCTTGAATAATCCCTCTTATAAGAACTGCTGAATCAGATGGCTTATCAGTAATTACCTCAGATACACACGTTTGTAACCACCCTAATAGTTCTAGTGCATTAATATCATAAGAATTAGGATGAGATGCTCCTATTTGGTTCCTCATATCTAATATATGACATAACTTTAAATAAACTACATTTGATATCCACTCCAACTTTTTAAGGGTCTCGAGCATAACTCTATCTTTAATACCAGACAAATCCTCCTCTGTCAAATATTGATCTCTTACCTTAGTTGAAACTGCATTATCAAAAAATACATCAATACCAAAATAAACAATTCGTTTTCGAAGACTTATAACAACTTCATTCCAAATATAATTTAATGAAGCATCAAAAAGCCCTATCAAAGCACCTGCAACAAATCTAGATAAATATGTTGCGTTTTGCCTCTGTTCTGCAGGAATATTAGCCATAAGGCTAGGTAAGTTATTTATCAACCTAATACGTTCATCTGTATTAGCAATTATATTTTCTGATGGCAATCCCCATTCTTTCAACATAGACTCAAACTGAGTACCTTGCTCAATTAATGTATTATTCCTTATGATAACTTCTTGCTCAGGCATCTTTCCCACCTCTATTTAATTAATAATAATAGATTACACAACTATCAACATATTTATTTTAAAACCAAATATCTTTTTTAAACAAAATTCCCTCCCTATTTTTGTTTAAATATTAATATCGTCTCAACTACAAGGCTAGATCCATTATCCCACAATATCTTTTATCTTCTTACAAACTAATTGGATACTTCACTTAAACTCTTCTTACATATTTACTAACTTGTGTAATTAGTGCTTTTAATACTTGTAAGCAAATTGCTGCGGTGTGTATATCAGGATTAAATTTCGAACAAAGTTGTTGATATGGGTGAATATAATTTCGAAATTCTCTAAGAACATGACTAAACTTCTTAACATCTTCATGAATTATATCTAATTCATATGCAGATTCAATAAAATCATTAAGTGTCCACGCATTAAACGGTTTAACTTTTCCATCATTTCGATTAGTAGGAGCGCTATTCACAGTATTAAAACTTCTAGGATACTTTGTAGCAATACCTAATAGTATTCCTTCAGCAATACTACCAATAAGGATAATGGCTGATAATGCACAGCCTGCCTTTATATCACTCTCAGCTTCAATCATCCTAATCTTTAAAATTTCAGTTATATTATACTCTAATCCGATATCATCAATAGATGTATCAAACGCTAATTGTAAAAACTCTTTTTCCGAAATATCTGATTGTCCCTTTACCGGAGGAATAATTATCTTATCTAATTTTTCAATTAAGATTTTCTCATTCTCTCTAACGACTTTAAGCTTATCAAACACTAAATATTGGTTAAACTCATCAATTAGATTATCTAAATAATCTATCCTACCGATATAATTATTCACAGCAAATATAGCTTTAATACAACTCTCTAATTTAGTCGTTCCATTAATTTCATTTAATTTTAGTTCAGTAAATATCCATCTAGATGGAAATCCTTGCCCATAATAATCATTAAATCCAAGTTTATTAAAAAAACTAACTAACTCAGATCCAGATTTATAATCAGGTGTATCATCACCATTTATTATTATCCTAAGTTGTTTAATTGATTGTTCACATAAAAACATAATCTCCCCCATTTTAACTTTATCTAGTTAATACAATAAGTTTATATTAGATATAATTACACAAAATCAATAATTCCCTACATTTTATATTCAATAATTTTCCTATTTAATTATACTACTTTTAAGATTTTATGAATATTCACCATTTATACCTTATAATAATCGCAATTGATTTAATTATTCATTTCATAATAATAGAAAAGAGCCAACAGAAGAATTCTTCTGTTGGCTCAATTATTTACCCCAAATTAATGTTTGTTCTGAGAATTATATCGATAAATAAGATAAAAGAGAATAAAAATTAATACGATTTACTTATTATTCCCACTCAATTGTAGCAGGTGGTTTAGATGTAATATCGTATACGATACGGTTGATGTGTTGTACTTCGTTTACGATACGACGGGAGATTGTGTCCAATACGTCGTAAGGGATGCGTGCCCAGTCAGCAGTCATGAAGTCTGTTGTCGTTACGCCACGCAATGCCAATGTGTAATCGTATGTACGGAAGTCACCCATAACGCCTACGGTACGTGTAGATGTTAATACTGCAAAGTATTGGTTGATGCTGCGATCAAGACCAGCTTTTGCAATTTCGTCACGGAAGATGTAGTCCGCATCACGCAAGATGTCGAGTTTGTCTTTCGTGATTTCGCCCATTACGCGAATAGCAAGACCAGGACCTGGGAATGGTTGACGCCATACGAGGTAATCAGCCAAACCTAATTCAGAACCAAGTTCACGTACTTCGTCTTTGAAGAGATTACGCAATGGTTCGATAAGACCTTTAAAGTCTACAACTGCAGGCAAGCCGCCTACATTGTGGTGAGATTTGATAACTTCTGCTTCACCAGTACCGGACTCGATAACGTCAGGGTAGATTGTACCTTGCGCCAAGAAGTCAACGGAGCCGATTTTACGACCTTCATCTTCGAATACGCGGATGAATTCTTCGCCGATAGCTTTACGTTTCGCTTCTGGATCTTCAAGACCAGCCAATTTATCTAAGAAACGTTTTTCTGCATCGACGCGAATGAAATGCATGCCGGAATCTTTGAAAGCTGCTTCAACTTCATCGCCTTCGTTTTTACGCATTAAACCATGGTCAACAAAGATACAAGTCAATTGGTCGCCAACAGCTTTAGAAATAAGAGCTGCTGCAACAGAGCTATCTACACCGCCAGACAATGCCAACAATACTTTACCATCGCCTACAGTGTTACGGATTTCTTCAATAGCAGTTTTTGCATAGTTTGCCATTGTCCATGTGCCTGTGAAGCCACATACTTCGTACAAGAAGTTGTGAAGCATTTCTTTACCATGTTCAGTGTGCAATACTTCTGCATGATATTGCATAGCGTATAATTTACGCTCTTTGTTTTGCATAGATGCAACAGGGCAGTCTTTTGTATGCGCAATGATTTCGAACCCTTCAGGAACTTTTGCTACATAGTCAACGTGGGACATCCAAACAACTTGTTCTTCGTCCAAGCCTTTGAACAATGGGGATGTAGTGTCCACTTTAGTAGGTGTTTTACCAAACTCACGGTTGTCCGCAGATTTAACTTCGCCACCCAATGTATGCGCCATAAATTGCATACCATAGCACATGCCAAGAATAGGAATACCAAGTTCAAAAATCTCTTTTTCAAATTTTGGAGAGTTTTCTTCATACACGCTGTTAGGACCACCAGTGAAGATGATACCTTGCGGCTTCAATTCCTTAATTTTTTCTAATGCTTTGTTGTATGGATATACTTCGCAGTATACATGATTTTCACGAACGCGGCGTGCAATCAACTGATTATATTGACCGCCGAAATCGACAACAATAACAAATTCCTTGTTTTCCATAGTTCCTCCGTATGCATCTATTTGTGAAAGTATATTCACCAATTTATAATGTCCATACATTCCTGTACTGGGGGTGCGTTTTAACAAGCAAAACGCTAAATTTCATTACATTTCATTATACCATACGAAGTATATGGACTCCATATATTCCGTATGAAAATTATAAATAAGTTTTTAATGTTCGGATTTTTAACATTCTTAACGTTCGAATTTCCAACATTCTTAAGGTTCGGACTTTCAGCATTCCGAATTCTGACTATTACACTTTGGAGTCTCCCGTTTTCTGAATATTACTCTTTGAAGTCTCCCGTTTATGCATCTTCACGGCCCCAACAGGACAAATCGAATAACAATCCCCACAGCCGATACAGCCTGTACCGATATTAAAACGAGTCACACCTTCAGTGATGCATTGAACAGGACAATCCTCAGCACAAGCACCACACTTAACACAAGTATCATCGATAGTAAACTTTAGATTTCCCATTATACATCACCTCCTGTATCTAACATCGCTACATCAATATTACTAGATCATTGCTACATCAATGATATATGTTTTTCCAGATACTACCAGTTAAAAGTATTTATTTTTAACTGGTAGTATCTCAAATATAGACATATCTAATCGAAGTGGAATCGAAATGGAAACAATGCAGAATTAAATCAATTTCCTTTTATTTAGCTCATTATTATGTGCTATGGCCGAGTAGATTGCTTTTGCCACGCCTTGGTGGTTATTATCTGTCGTTTCGTATCGTGCCGCTTCTTTAATATTCGGCTTGCTATTGCCCATGGCTACGCCTGCACCCGCAAAGCGTAACATAGATAGATCATTTTCGCTATCCCCCAGTGTCATCACCTCATCGGGACTTAAGCCCCAATGTTTTGCCAAGGCTTCTACAGCAGTACCTTTTGTAGTATGAGGCAATACAAATTCTAGATTACCCTCACTAGAGAGCAGCACATCATAGAAACGTTCACGACCTGTGCCATCGTGGGACAGACCTTGGTATTCATCTCGTAAGTCTTGCAAGATACGCTGACGCATCGGCTCGTCACCGTAGAAGATTTGAATTTTCTCTGGACCTTCATTTAAGGCTTCCATATGAGCTAACAAATCACATACCATAGTGCGCGTCGCCAAGATAAATGGACGAATATTAGGTCTAAAGAAGAAATTGGATTGCTCAATTTCACATTCAGACATCTTTACCTTTGCTGCTTCATTGCCTTCCGCCAATGCATAGTGGTCGTACGTTACACCTGGCAGACGAGTGTCCCCTATACCAGAAATCTGATTTTTTGTATTAGACAGATGATTATTCATTATGCCATGCAACGTCTTTTTATTACTGTTACTTCGTTCACAAGCGCACGCCCCTAAGCGTTCAGGTGTAATGCATCTAGATGGCGGATACATGCCAAAGATTTGGTCTTTCACATAGGCCTCTACATAAACGCCATAGGTTAATAGTTTGTGTAACAAGTGTAGAGCTTGTTCTTTATCAAAATTTACGTGGAATATGGCGCGTAAGCGCCTGAGAGGGCGAGGCTGTTTTCCGAGAAAAAAATCCCTTTCCTGTACAAAAGAGAGGGTCAAACCCTACGGAGGAAACAATGGAAGAAGATTATGTGATGATACCGGGCAGCGGAACCAAAAAGATCATCCGCGATGTCAAAAAGGAGATCGAGTGAAATGGCATGGAACAACGGAAATTACTAATAATATTCAGGCGGCATGGATACAATATCTGCTGCGTCCGGAAGGCCCCTTTAGGATAGAGCATTCCAAAGCTCCCGACGGTACAGGGCAAAAAGTTTATGGTGGTTTGTTTAATTGGCATTTCAATCATTGTGTCGTACAGCAAAAGCCTTTGCTATATAACCCTCGAACATCGTTTACGCCTCCCTATTCAGATAATAAAAATCCTTTTGTACGTCTTTGTCCGTTTTGGCAACTACAAATTTATAATGCACTTACAAATTTTGGAAAACCGGATTTCTATGCGCGTATAAGTGAGATTGTACGTCGGACAAATGAACAGGATCTGACAGTAGGTGAACTTCAATTGAACTTTGTTAAGAATGCCTGCGATGTAATACAGGAAGATTTAACAGACTTTTTCATAAGATGCGGTATGCTCCGGTCTGTAGATACTGAAATTGGTGATTATGGAGGTAACCGGCATTTAAGTATTTCTCAAAAGCAAGTAGAGGAAGTTATCCGTTATGCTTCCCGATATCCAAAACCTAAATCTCCGGTTATACATTATATAACAATGAATAGTGTCAAAGCTTTCCGTGAACAGTTACCTGTACAGGGTATAAAAGGAAAGGGGATTCGTGTGGAGGGTGAATCTTGTTATATTTCTCATGATATATGGAAGAATGTAGTGGTTTTTGAAGCCTATCAGGGAAGTAAATTGCAGCGTGTTTCTATGGTAGGTACGGGAACTGAGGACAATACTGAGACAATCGCATATTTTCCGAATGGATGCGACCGGTTAGTGGCTGTTTCTTGGGACGGTAGACGGAAGGATGTTTTTACATTATAGCTCTTTTAAATACTCATAACGAATCTAATCATGAAACATATTTATTCTTATTTATTCTTACCATTTCTCTTTTTTTTATTTGCATGTAGTGATACGGAAGAAAATTTGATTGATCCTTATTTGACTGTTGAGCTCGAAAATAATGTATTCAATGTACCTATTGAAGGAAAAACGGGAACTATAAAAATACGTACCAATTTGTCTGATTGGGAATTGGTTCCTAAAATTTCAAGTGGATACGATTGGTGTAAAACTTCTATTGGTTTATCGGCTTCAGATATTCATTTACTGACATTTAATGTCGCTCCTAATGAAGAAGTGGGCAGGCGTGAGGCTGAGTTCGTTCTACGTGGTACAGGAGTTGAAAGTATACCTTTTCGAGTGGTACAGTTAGGTTCAGAACCGGAAATATTGGTAAACATTGAATCAAAACTTTTATCAAAGGAGGCACAAACATTTACTATGATAGTGACAGCTAATGTAGAATATACCCTTCAGAATGAAGAAAAATGGCTGACATTGAAAGAAGGACCGGATACGAGAGGAATGGTGGAGTCGGAATATCAATATAGTGTGACTGCTAATATTGGTTTATCTCCACGTAGAGATATAATTCGAATAAATTCGGTTGAGCAAAGTGATGAACCTGTTGTGATAGAGGTTGCAGTAGAACAGGAAGCTGCAAACGTTGATGATGTTATTCCGGATGATATTAAGGTAAAGGTTGAAAGTGTTGGGATGATTCAAGGTACTGTTTATGGTGATGGAAAGTCGGGACCGGAAAAGACTATTGATGGTGATCTGAATACTCATTATGGATCGGGCACAAGTGCAAAACGGGAACCTATCATATTTGAGTATACACTGCAGGAAGGGACAGAAAAAGTTGATTATGTTATTTTACATCAAAGAAAAGCGGGAATAACAGTACATAATCAATTAACAAAAGGGGAAATAGCATATAAGTCTGCTGCGGTAACGGAATGGACTAAATGTGGTTCGTTTGATGAGTCAATAATAGTGCCGTCTATTCGGATGGATGTGAATGTGGTAAAACCTACTCATTTTCGTCTTACATTTGAACGTACACCAGAACCAAATCAAGGCAGTGTTGCTCTGGCAGAGTTTGAATGTTATCAGAAAGCAGAAGGTACTGATTTTGATCTGGCGGCTGATGCTGTTTATTTTGAAGACAATGTTTTTTCTCAATTGAAACCTACGACTACCCAAGCTGACATTGTGAAAATCACTCATCCGATGATACGTGCCATTGCACAAGAACTTTTAGACAATACTTATCCGAGTGAGTTTCGGGTACGGACTTACCAGTCTTGTAAAAATCCGGTAACAGTTGGTGAAGGGTTGACAATTGGTAAAAGAAGTATTTGCGATAATCCGACAGGATTATTTTTTGAAAAGGATAAGAAGTATATTATATTTGTAGGAGACGAGATAGGTGATAAGACCCTAAACTTATATATCAAGGATTGGCGTGAAGGAGGCGAAAATCAGACTATTAGATTAAAAAGTGGTTTAAATACAATAATAACGACAGTAGACGGTACAGGGTATATACAGTATTGGACAGATATGGAAGTATATGAACCTGCCGTAAAAGTACATGTATGTTACGGTAATGAAATAGGATTTTGGGATGTACGTGCCGGACATACCAATGAAGATTGGAAACGTATTCTTAATTTAGCGAATATATGTGTCCAACGTTTGAATGTAACTAATGCTATGCTGGATGTTTTAGGTGAACGTGTTCAATTGATAAATACAGTTAATGCATTTAATACTTATTGTCCGGATGATATTATGAGTATAATGAATATGCATGATGAACTAATGCAGATAGAGTATATGATGATGGGATTAGTTAAAAACAATGCAGTTCCCCGAAATCGTATGTTGGGTGTGCGTTCATGGGGAGGTGCAGACTCTTAATCCGTATGCTTGGTTGTCCCTCTACAAGCAGGGATACAGATTGAAGTTGAGCAGTGTCGGTGGTAAGCAAGACAAGTCTGTTTATTACATCACCATGACTGCTGCCGACAAGAGAAAAGACCCTGAAAGTGTCTATCTGTTTGTGACAAAGGATACGTATCGTCTGCATCAAGTGGACTTGGCACCACGGGGGAGTAAGTATATGACTACTATCCTTATTGATAGCTACCAGACAGGACAATCCTATCCGGATAGTTTTTTTGTCTTTGACAAAAAAGCCTATCCCACAGCTGAAGTCATCGACATGCGCTAAATAGTAAATTGTAAATAGTCAAATAGTAAATAATATAATGATGGAAACAGAAAAAGTAAAATGTCTGATTATCGGTTCGGGTCCTGCCGGCTATACTGCCGCTATTTATGCAGGCCGTGCCAATCTTTCACCGGTACTTTATGCAGGATTGCAGCCCGGTGGCCAGTTGACAACCACTACTGATGTGGAGAATTTCCCCGGTTATCCCCAAGGTATCGGAGGTCCGGAATTAATGGAAGACCTGCGGAAGCAAGCCGAACGTTTTGGCGCAGATTTGCGTTATGGAGTTGCTACCGCAGCCAATCTTGCTGAAGCACCTTACAAGATTACGATTGATGACGAAAAGATGATTGAGGCTGAAACGCTGATTATTGCTACAGGTGCCGCTGCGAAGTATCTGGGGCTGGAGGATGAAAAGAAATATGCGGGAATGGGTGTCAGCGCTTGTGCCACTTGTGACGGTTTCTTCTACCGCAAGAAAACGGTAGCTGTTGTAGGGGGTGGAGATACTGCCTGCGAGGAAGCTGTTTACCTTGCCGGACTGGCTGCCAAGGTTTATCTGATTGTCCGCAAACCTTATCTCCGCGCTTCCAAGATTATGCAGGAGCGTGTGATGAAGCATGACAAGATTGAAGTACTGTTCGAACATAATGCCGTAGGCTTGTTTGGAGAGAACGGTGTGGAAGGTGTACATTTGGTACAGCGTATGGGTGAACCTGATGAGAAGCGCTATGATGTGGCTATTGACGGTTTCTTCCTGGCTATCGGCCATAAACCCAACTCAGATATTTTCAAACCTTATGTAGATACGGACGAAGTAGGTTATATCGTCACCGAGCCGGGAACACCGCGTACGAAAGTGCCGGGCGTATTCGCCGCCGGAGACGTTGCTGATCCTCACTATCGTCAAGCCATCACCGCTGCCGGAACTGGTTGCCAGGCAGCCATTGAAGCGGAAAGATATTTGTCTGCGAAAGGACTGATTTAGTGATTAGTGATTAGGGGTTAGGATGACAACAATGTGTTTTTATTATGCTAACCCCTAATCGCTTATCCCTTGTCACTTATTCCTTATCCTATCTTGCTGATTTTCTTCAGCTTTTCTTCGTCTATGATTTTGATTTTACGCCCGTCGATGGTGATTAACCGTTCTGTGGCAAACTGTGACAACGTACGTATGGCGTTGGAAGTGGTCATGTTTGACAAATTGGCCAGATCTTCACGCGAGAGATAGATACTCAAGGTGGAGCCGTCTTCCTCCAAACCATAACTTTCTTTGAGGAATAGTAGGGATTCTGCGAGTCTTCCGCGGATATGTTTCTGCGTCAGGTTTACAGTGCGTTCATCGGCAATGCCCAAGTCAACGGACAATTGCTTGATGAAGAACATGGCAAGGTCGTTGTTTTGTGTGAGCAGAGTCATCAAGGCAGTCATGGGGATTTGGCAAACAAGAGACGGCTCGAATGCAGATGCTGCCGTGACATAGTCTGTTTTTGCAAAGTAAGGGCGGTAACCGAAATATTCGACAGGTTTAATCATACGGATAATCTGGCTTCTACCACCGACTCCGTCTTTATAGATTTTGACCTTTCCACTCAGCAGACACATCAAATGCGTAGGTGTCTCGCCTTCGCAATGGATGACTTCGTTTTTTTTGTAGTTCTGGAGTGTGAAGTGGTTGGCGAGGAATTCCCGCTGTTCGTCATTCAAGGGAGACCATATATCTGCAATCAACTCCGGAACATTAATATCAGACAAGTTTACTTTTACCATAACTGCTGCAAAACTGTGTTATACAGCACAAATGTAAAAAGAAAAAATTAAATATTGCACAAATATGACAAAAAGATGTCGTAGGGGGGAGATAAAGGAAAATCTATATATTTACGATTAGACGATTTACGATTGAAGTTTGTATTGTTAAACAACTGCTCATTAGCAGGTGGGTTTATGATTGTATGAGTAACTCCAACCGTAAACCGTCAAATCGTAAATCGTAGTAACTTAATTGTTTATCGTAGTATCTCTATCCCCCTCCCTGCGGGGGAGGGGCTAGGGAGAGGCCTACTTTGTAAACAGCAGCTCCCTATATTTCGGAAGCGGCCAGATTTCATCATCAATTTCCATCTCAAGGTGGTCGATGTGGTCACGGATACTTTCCAGATAAGGGCGTACGGTTTCTTCGTAAGCGAAAGCCTTGTCTTTGTAGTTATCCATGTGGTTGGCTACTTTGCGGGCTTCGGTCATTTCGCGTACTTGTACCTTGATGGCTGTTACGCGCTTGGAAATTTCGCGTACAAGCTCTTTCCGGTCGGCACTGAGGACTTCGTATTCTTCGGGAGAGAAGGTCTCGCGCAGGCCACGGAGATTTTCCAGCAGACGGTTTTGGTAGATAACGGCAGTCGGTACGATGTGGTTGATGGCAAGGTCGCCCAGCACACGGCTTTCTATCTGTACCTTCATGGTGTATTTCTCCAGTTCTACTTCCAGGCGGCAGGCAAGCTCCGTTTCGTTGAAGATACGTTCGCCGATGAGTACGGAACGGGACTGGTTATCCATGTAGTGCATCAAGGCTTCGGGAACGTGGCAGATGTTGGTCAGCCCACGGCGTGCAGCTTCCTGCTTCCATTGTTCGGAGTAGCCGTCACCCTCAAAGCGGATAGGCTCGGAGGCGATGATGGTCTCTTTCATAATGCGGAAGATGGCTTCATCCTTGCCGACTCCTTCTTCCATCAGTTTGTCGATGGATACTTTGAACTCGTTCAGCTGATTGGCCATAGCCGCATTGATGGCAATCATGGCGGCAGCGCAGTTGGCAGATGAACCTGCGGCACGGAACTCAAAGCGGTTGCCGGTAAAGGCGAATGGAGAAGTACGGTTACGGTCGGTGGTATCCAGTAATATTTCGGGAATACGTCCGATGCCTAATTTCAGTGTTGTCTTTTCTTCCGATGTCATCTTGCTGCTGCTTATCTGGCGGGCTATCTCGTCGAGGATGGAAGACAGCTGTTTGCCCAGGAAGATGGACAGAATGGCGGGAGGCGCTTCATTGGCTCCCAGACGGTGGCTGTTTCCGGCACTCATGATGGAGGCGCGCAGCAAGTTCTGGTTTTTGTATACCATCATCAGTACGTTTACCAGGAAGGTAAGGAACAGCATGTTCCCTTTCGGATTCTTGCCCGGTGCAAACAAATTGATACCCGTATCGGTGCAAAGCGACCAGTTGTTGTGCTTGCCGGAGCCGTTCACGCCGTTGTAGGGTTTTTCGTGAAGCAGTACGGCGAAGTGATGCTTGCGTGCGATGCGTTTCATCAGATCCATCACAAGCTGGTTGTGGTCGTTGGCAAGGTTGGCATTCTCAAAGATAGGCGCCAGCTCAAACTGGTTGGGAGCTACTTCGTTATGGCGGGTCTTGACCGGGATACCCAGTTTGTGACATTCGATTTCCAGTTCTTTCATAAAAGCTGTGACACGTGGGGGGATGGAGCCGAAATAGTGGTCCTCCAGCTGCTGGTCTTTGGCCGAGGAGTGTCCCATCAGGGTACGTCCGGTCAGACAAAGGTCCGGGCGGGCATTGTACAGTGCCGAGTCGACGAGGAAATATTCTTGTTCCCAGCCTAAATTGGTATAAACGCGTGTGATATTCTTGTCGAACAACTGGCATACGTCTGTCGCTGCTTTGTCTACGGCTGCCAAGGCTTTGAGCAATGGAGTCTTGTAGTCGAGCGCTTCGCCGGTATAAGAGATGAAGATAGTGGGGATGCAAAGTGTGGTATCTACCACAAAGGCAGGTGAGGAAACATCCCAAGCAGTATATCCTCGTGCTTCGAATGTGTTTCTGATACCTCCGTTGGGGAAAGAGGATGCATCCGGTTCCTGCTGGATGAGCAGTTTGCCGGAAAAACGTTCAATCACTTCCGTTCCTTCTCCGAATTCGATGAAGCCGTCATGTTTCTCGGCTGTTCCGTCCGTCAGAGGCTGGAACCAGTGCGTGTAGTGGGTGACGTTGAGGGACTTTGCCCAACTTTTCATGCCGTTGGCAATCAGGTCTGCCATTTCGCGGTTGATGGGAGTGCCTTTTTCGATGGCGTCGGTCACGGCTTTGTAGGCTTCACGAGGCAGGTATTCCTGCATTTTCTTACGGTCGAAGACATGGCTGCCGTAGTAGTCGGACAGTTTGTTTGAAGGGGTGGTCACTTCAAGAGGTTGCCGATTGGCAAGTTCTTGCAAAGCAAAAAATCGCATTTTTGACATATAAGTCTCTCCTTTTATTGGTTGTTGGGCGCAAAAATACATGTTTTTTCTGAACTACCCCCTCTTTTTTAGGGGGTATTCTCGAAAATATTAGTGTTTTTTGAGAATAGACCCCCTAAAAAGTCTGCTTGTTATGGAAAAACGACCAAAAGCTTGCGTTTGTTACATGCCATGATTAGTAATCTTTCCGCATCACGATTAGTAATCTTAGTGCGTCGTGATTAGTAATTTTCATGTGTCACAATTACGAATCATTCTGTACATGACACTTGTGGCACCCTTTTTATAACAATTAATATAGGTTCGTATTTATCTCGCACAAACTATGTGTGCTTGTGTATTATTGTCTCTCGCGCGTAACATATGTTTTATAATAAAGGGTGTCACAAGTGTCATTCCCGCTTCTTTATGGAACATGTTTTTGCATTACACAAATTCTTCCGTATATTTGTCCCGATTCTATAAGGAGAAATTGCGGTTGAAACGTTTGTTGTTTATATGGATTTGGATTTGCTTCTTGTTTTCTTTTGTACAGAAGGCAGGGGCGGAGCGTGTATCTTATCCGGTTGACAAACATGTGAGTTCGGCAGACTCCATCATGGAGAAAGTCATCTTCTTTGCCCCCCTTTATGAACGTATTATTGAAAGTTATAAGGCTGAGCTTTACATAAAGGGCTGGGTGAATATCCGTAAGAAGAATCATATTCTCCGCTACATCCCTTCCATGTTCCGGCCCAAGAAAGGGGTGCGGGAATATATGATGGAAACTTATAGCGATTTGCATTTTACTGCTCCCGACATCTATGACCAGAAGGTAAAGGCAAGTGTCGGTACTGCTTCCGAGTTTTGGGAAATGGACGGACGGCTGCCGGAATATTTTCACATCAACATCTATTCTTCTACCTTATTATATGACAAACTACTCTCTCCTTTAGCACCCAATGCCAAAAAATATTATACCTATCGGATTGATACGGTGATGGGGGAACGGCATGCCCTTCAGTATAAAATCCGTTTTATGCCAAAAAGCAAAAGCTTTCAGCTGGTGGGCGGTTATCTGATTGTGAGTGATAACGTGTGGAGTGTACGCGAGATGCGTTTTTCCGGACGTAATGAGATGGTGCGGTTCAATAATCTGGTGAAGATGGGTAATGTGGGCGATTCGGACGAATTTCTTCCGTTGCAGTATGATGTGGATGCAACGTTTCGTTTTTTGGGAAATGTGGTAGATGGCACTTATGAAGCTGTACTCGATTATAAGAACATCATTCAGAAAACTTCTGGCAGTGATATACGGAGGTCGGTGAAGAAAAGTAAATATGACTTGTCCGATTCATACACGTTGCGTACTGATACGAATGCTTATCTACGTGATACTGCTTACTTTAAAACTTTGCGTCCCATTCCTTTGACTCCGCATGAGGAGACACTGTATCAGGATTTCTTTTTGAGTCGGGATACGCTCGCCCGGAAAAAGAAACCGGTGAATAAGAACTTGGAGTTTTGGGGGCAGATTGGAGATGCATTGATCAGTCGCTATACGGTAGACCTTGATAAATTGGGGAGTGTGCGCTGTTCACCACTAATCAATCCTTTTCTTTTGAGCTATAGCGGCAAGCATGGAATTTCGTATCGGCAGGAGTTCAAGTACAACCGTATTTTTACCGGTGATCGCCTGCTGCGCATCGTTCCCCGGATAGGTTATAATTTTAAGGAAAAAGAGTTTTACTGGAGGGTGAGGTCCGATTTTGATTATTGGCCCCGTAAGCGTGCAGCATTGCATCTGGAGTTTGGTAACGGTAACCGGATTTACAGCAGTGATGTGCTGGACGACCTGAAAGCCATCCCCGACAGTATTTTTGACTTCAACCAGATACACTTGGATTATTTCAAAGATTTGTATCTGAATCTGCGTCATAGCTGGGAAATAGTAAACGGTCTGTCGCTGGAAGTGGGTGTATCCATGCACAGACGTACGGAAGTGAACCGCTCCCGGTTTGAACTGAACTACCCGAGCATGCCGCCTACCAAGTCGGCCACCCGTGCCGGTTCCGGAGGTTCATCCTTCTTTCCGAATTTTGACCCGAATATCCTGAACAAGTTCCGCCATACCTATAATAGTTTTGCTCCCCGCGTCCGCCTCACCTGGACTCCGGGACAATACTATTATATGAATGGCGACCGTAAAGTAAATCTTCATTCCAAGTATCCTTCCATCTCAGTAGATTGGGAGCGGGGACTCAGTGGAGTGTTGCAGAGCAGTGGTTCGTACGAGCGTGTAGAGATTGATTTGCAGCATCAGGTTTCTTTGGGCTTGATGCGTGATATTTATTGGCGTTTTGGTTGGGGAGAGTTTACCAATCAGAAGGAACTGTACTTTGTGGACTTTGCCAATTTGCGGCGTTCCAATCTTCCTATGGGTTGGAGTGATGATATTGGCGGGGTGTTCCAGTTGCTGGACGGCCGCTGGTATAACTCTTCCCGTAAATATATCCGCGGACACCTTACCTATGAAGCGCCTTTCCTCCTGCTCCGCCATCTGATGAAATATACCCAATATGTATTGAATGAACGTCTGTATCTGAATGCATTGGTGGTTCCTCACTTGAAACCTTATCTGGAAGTAGGGTATGGCATTGGTACACATATATTTGACTTTGGCTTGTTTGCCAGCTTTGCAAACTGGAAGTATCAGGAAATAGGTTGCAAATTTACCTTCGAACTGTTTAACAGATAGCAATGTGGTAATGTGATTAATGTGCCAATGTGTCAATGACCAGGGCGTGATGGCGTAGCATAAACATAGCGCAGCCAATTAGCATATTGGCACATTATCACATTAATCAATTGTCAATTATTGATTCTTTTGTAACTTTGCTGCAAATTGCTTGGAGCTATGGGTATAGTAATAGGAATAGATGTGGGTGGAAGTACCACGAAAATCGTTGGAATCAATGGAGAACAGATACAGTCTCCAATGTTTATTACGGCTACCGACCCGGTGACTTCCTTATTCGGAGCATTCGGTAAGTATATTTATGACAATGGTATACAGCTGGCCGATGTGGAGCAGGTGATGCTGACGGGAGTGGGAAGCGCATTTGTCAACAGCCCTCTATATGGACTGCCTACTCGCAAAACGGATGAGTTTATTGCCAATGGTTTGGGAGCCAGACATGCAACGGATATAGACCAACTGATTGTAGTCAGCATGGGTACCGGCACTTCTTTTGTGAAAATAGACGGAGACAAGGTGCAGCATATTGGCGGCTTGGGGATTGGTGGAGGTACCTTGCAGGGATTATCGAGGTTGCTGTTGAAAACTCATGATATTCATCAGGTGTCCGAGTTGGCTGAGAAAGGGGATGTAACTCGTGTCAACTTGCAGATAGGTGATATTTGCAACACTGCTTTGCCTGACTTGCCAGTGAGTGCTACCGCCTCTCTTTTCGGGAAAGCAGATAGCAATGCTTCTCAAGAAGATATTGCCTGCGGTATAATTTATACGGTACTTCAAACCATTGGAGGAGCTGCTGTACTGTCAGCTTTGAACAGTCCTATCAAGGATTTCGTTCTGATAGGAAATCTCACCCAACTGCCCCAGTGCCGGGAGGTGTTTTCTAAAATGGAAGCCATCTATCATGTACATTTTCATATACCGCCCTATGCTGAATATAGAACAGCAATAGGAGCGGCATTGGCATATATAAAAGAAAGGCAAGGGTAGTGGTTACTTCTTGCCTGCCTTCTTCATATAGCTGTTTATCAAGGTACATGCGGGAGCGGCCACCGTACCGTGGTCAAATCCCTCCATCTGATAGAGGGTGGTTTTTTGTCCCAATGCTTTGAGGAGGGCATATAAATGGGCGTTTTCCTCATAGCGTGCCAGCATCTCCAACTCTTTGTCGCCAGTGATAAGTATCATGGGTGAAGCGTCTTTTCTTACGTTATTGGAAGGAGCATATTTATCTATAATCGGAGTGTCGGAAGGCAGTCCGCGTTCTTTGCGGATGGTATAATGAGTGGTGGTCTGTCCGCTGATGGGGAAAGCGCCTGCCAGGCTGTTGGCATCAATATTCCACTTTGCCAGGTAACTCTTGTCCAGATTGAGCATCAGACAGAGATAACCACCGGCTGAATGACCGGCTATGTATATTTTGTCTTTATCTCCTCCGAATTCTTCTATATTCTCGAAAGTCCAAGCAACGGCCTCTGCGGCATCTTCCGTGTAGGCAGGATTTTGGGCACGCGGGCTGAGTCGGTAGTTTACGGCTATCACGGCGTAGCCTTGCTCCAGGAACTCCTTCGGAAAATGTTTTTCTCCGGCTTCCAGTCCTCCGCCGTGGAACCAGATAAGGGTGGCAAATCCTTTTTTATCAGTAGGATAATGGAGGTCGAGCTTGCAACGCTCCAGCTTATAACTGTCTTTTTCGCCGGGATGAAGATAGGAAATGTTCTTTTGCGTACGGTAGTTGTTGTCCGTTGTCTGATTTTGGCTATAACATAATAATGTATAGCAAATGATGGAAATGCATGCGATTATCTTTTTCATGATAAATTATTGAGATTATGTATAAATGAAACGATGCAAAGGTAACATTTTTTTTATTCTTTAATTGATTATTCCACTGCTGTTTTGAATGCTTTTTGTTTTGTAGTTCAAGAAAATACTTCTATCTTTGCGCCCGATTTACAATGAGTCAACATAAAGTCTCACTTAATTAACGAGTTAAACAATTTATTTATTAATGGAAAATTTAAAGAATGTAGCTCCTATTGAAGACTTCAACTGGGATGCTTATGAGAACGGCGAATCAGTAGCCAGTGCAAGCCACGAAGAACTGGAAAAGGCGTATGACAATACGTTGAACAAGGTTAACGACCGCGAGGTAGTTGATGGAACCGTAATCGCAATGAACAAGCGTGAAGTAGTTGTGAACATCGGTTACAAAT
>OGYM01001311.1_pt1 | contig 18134 bp, 15 predicted proteins | sample 1576491 | NCBI WGS metagenome assembly OGYM01 (sample SAMEA3541515, study PRJEB24748) | human gut metagenome | biome: human gut; feature: human-associated habitat; material: faeces | place: China | collected 2012 | reverse complement strand
CTTCAGCGAATTCAGCAGCTAATTTGTCAACGAGAGCTTTATCAGCTTTTTCGAGCGGGGGTTACATGGTCCACACTGCCGTGGTTGGTGGAAAGGTCAATGTAATCAGCGTGGGAGCCGTAAATTTCCCGCATGCAGGGGGTATTGCTCACCATCACGCGTGGAGCACCGCAGGCAATGGCTTCCAGCGGGGGGATGCCGAACCCCTCATACAGCGTGGGGAACAAAAACGCCTTGCAGTTTTCCATCAGGCTTTTGGCTTCGCCGTCCGTCACATAGCCAAGGTACATCACGTTGTTCAGGTGGTCCAACCCCAGGGCAGCGGCCTCTTTGGCAAGGCTGCCGCCGCCCGCAATTGCAAACATAACCTGGGGTTTGCTCTGCGCAGCGCGCAGCACCCAGGGAAAGTTCTTATTTTTAAGTAGGTTGGACATTGAGAAATAATACTCGCCCTTTTTCAGCTGCGGCCACTTGCTGTACTCACCAAACAGCATGGGGTCAGGGCGCACGCGCTGCATATGCTGCCAGGCGTTATACACCACGGTGATCTTTTCGGGGTTCACATGGTAATATTTCACGATCTCGCTTTTGGAAAATTCCGAGACCGTCACGATTTTTCTGGCCTTTTTGGCAATGGCCGCATACTGCATGCAGTGCCAGACAGCGCTGGTGCGGCCGCGCAGGTCGGTATAAAAATCCGGGCGTGCTTTATAGCACACATCATGCACCACGGCAATGCCCTCGTTCCCACGGTGGAACATGGGAATAACGTTGCACATGCCCAACCAGCAGCGCCCGCTTTGTGCCAGATATCGGCCATACACCCGCTGCCAGCCCAAAATGCCGCTGGACTTCGGCAGGGTGACCACCTTGATATTGCGGTATTCGGGAACGATACAATCCGGCGGAACCGCCACTTCCAGCTCGCCGGGTTCCAGCACGGGGTCCATGGCAGCGAGTATTTCCCGCGCATAGCGCTGGATGCCGGAAAGCTGCTGCACAAAAAACGAACCGTCTACTGTATACTTGGGCATTTTCATTCTCCTTATAAACGGCACCGCGTTACTGCGTCAGGATGCCGTATTGGTATTTGCACTGCAAAATGCGCTGCACGCTTTCGTCCAGTCTCTGCTGGGGGATGGTACCATCCTGCACAGCTTCCAGCACGGCGGTATAGGCATCGGCAAGGCCGTTGGGCATCAGCAGCAGGTCTGCACCGGCCTGCAGCGCCTTGACCGCCGCCTGACCGGGGGTATACACATCGGTGATGGCCTGCATCGCCAGCGAATCCGTCACGATCAAGCCCTGATAGCCCAACTCCCCGCGCAAAAGATCGGTCAGCATGACGCTGGAAAGGGAGGCCGGGGTATCGTCCCCTGTTACCTGCGGCACGGTAATGTGGGCCGCCATAATCAGCGGAGCATTGTTCACATTTTGGGCAAAGGGCACCAGCTCACAGCTGCGCAGGTCATCCAGCGTTTTGTTCAGCGTTACGGTGCCAACGTGGGTATCCTCGCTGGTATCGCCATGGCCGGGGAAATGCTTGAGGGTGCAGGCAATGCCCGCATCGGCAAACCCGGCGCACGCCCCGCCCACAAGATCGGCGGCGGTCTGCGGATCACTGCTGAACGCGCGGGTACCGATGACCGGGTTATCGGGGTTGGTGTTCACATCGGCCACTGGGGCAAAATCCAGGTTAAAGCCGTATTCTTTTAAGTAGCCGCCAATGGTGCGGCCCATGGCGCGGGCATCTTCCGGGTTACCGGATGTTCCCACCGCCGCAGCGCTTTCGTATTGGGGCAGGTCAAACGCGGCATTGTTGGCAAGGCGCGCCACCAGGCCGCCCTCCTCATCAATGGCAGTAAAGAGCGGCGTATCACTCGCCTGCTGCAAATCGTCCAGGAATTGGGCGATCTGCTGCGGGCTTTCCAGATTTTTGCCAAAGATCACCACGCCGCCCACCGGGTACTCCGCCAAAGTCTGGCGCATGGCATCCGTCAGTTCGGTCACGCCGTCCGCCTTGGCATCGTTGATCTGGTCCTGCGTTTGGCTCAAGTCCAGGGAATCAGGTCGAACAAGAAAGAGCTGCCCCACCTTTTGTTCCAGCGTCATCTCCTCCAGCAGCTGCTGCACAGGGTCCGGCTCCGGGGTGGGCTGTTCCGTGGGTGCTGCCTGCGTGGTTTGGGCTTGCTGTGTTGGTGCTTCGGTCGGCTGGGCCGCCTTATTGGGGAGTACATCTTTTGGGGCAGCAGAACAGGCGCACAAGACTGCCGCCAAAACGGTTGACACAAATGCCGCGAATCTTTTTTTCATGCTTACCGCCCCCTGCTGTTTGTCTAGGGTGTATCCTCTAATAAGATAAACGAAGAAGTCATCCAAATTGTTACATAAAAGGCATTTTTCCTATCCATATTTTCACAGGGAAATATCTTTGCCTTAAGTTGGCGGGCGCACAATGTGCGCCCCTGCGGTCACTATAGGGAAATGCCATTTTCCCCGCACAACGCGCCCTGCTGCATATGCTGGCCTTGCGGCGTGTTTTATTGTATTTTGATTATACCATACCTCGCGGCAGAATGGAACGGAATTTACAGGAATCAAGTGGTAAAATCCCGCATTACTCTGCAAAAAGCCCTCGGCACAGTGGTTTGGCACCGTGCCGGGGGCTTTGCATTGGTTCAGGCTTTGCTGCCGGACCGATTATTCATCATCAACGGTATTGTCATTGCCAACCGGGTCTTCGGCGGCAACATCGGCGGTTTCGGGGGTGGCTTCCTCCTCGGCTTCCAGCGCTGCCTTGTCATAGGCAAAGGCGTTCAGGGCGTCAGTGCTCACTTCATACACAACGCCTGCTGCGCCGGAGCTGCGCAGGTAGCACAGGGTATCATCCTCGGCGTCGTTGCCACCAAAGCTGCACTGGATGCTGGCGCCATCCGATGCGATCAGGGTAACGATGGCATTGGGGGTATCCAGACCATACACGGCATCGGCCTGCGGTTCGGTCACGCTCCACTTGGTTTTCAGATCGCAGATGGTGCTCGCCATCTTTTTGACGATATCCTGATTCAGGTTATACTCCGCATCATCCGTCAGCGTCCAGGTGCTGTCATTCTGGGCAAAGCTCAGGGTTCCGCCGTTGGCGGTCTGCACCACCATCTTGGTCACATCGTCCACATCTATGTTCGTAATGCTCTGGGCGGCATACAGCTGCTTTGCGGTTTTGCAGATGCCGCTCAGGGCCGAACTGTCCAGCGTATACACCGGGCCGTCTGCGCTCAGGCGGGCATACCAGTTGTTTGTGATGGAGTTCTTGCTGCCAACGGTCAGCGTCCATTCGGTATCTGCCGTTTTCAGGCTCAGCTCATAAGTCGGGGTATCAAAGCCCATGCTGGCAACGTCGGCGTCATCGCTCAGTTCGCGCAGCGCGGTCAGAGCGGTCATGCTGTCGGCAACGCCCTGGGCCTTACTCTGGTCAAGGGGCAGCGCGGGGTCAGAATCCAGTGTCCAGGTATCATCCGTTTTGGTCAGGGCGGATTCCAACGTTGCGCCATCGCTGGCGTCTTTGTAGGCAATCGCGATCACACTGTCAGCATCCAGGTTGCACAGTGCAATGCTGGTATCCTCTTCCTCGGTGTCTGCATGGTTCAGCACGCCAAGGACAACGCCCAGCACAACCACCACGGGAACCAGCACAAAAAGGGGCAACATTTTCTTTGTGTTCATTGGCTGTTATCTCCTAAGGTTTCTGCGGCACTGGAAATATCAACGGCGGCGGCGCACCAAAGTGATGGCAATACCGACCACGATAAAGGCCAGCGGCACCACGATGGTAAACAGCAGGCCAAGCATCATGGTGGCCTTGGCAGGTACCGTCAAGGTTTCGGCGCTCATACTCTTGCTGTCAATCACCACACCGTTTTCTTCGCCGGTCATCCAGTTCACGGCGCTGGTCAACAGCTGGGCATTGCCGCCGGAAACCGCGCTGTTCATCTGGCTGTTCAGCATGTTGGGGCAATTCACCCAAACCACTTTGGCGCCGGTAGCGCTGTTGCTGGCGGCAACGGCAATGTTAAAGGGGCCGTTGGGATCATTTGCCCCCTGCTCGGCGGTGGTAGCCTCGGCGTAATCCTGCATCGCATAAGCCGTGCTGCTGGTGCTCAGCAGGGTGGTCAGGGTCAGGTCATCGGTGCTGTCGCCTTTCACAATGCCCTGTGCCACGGGGGTAAAAACATACATGCCGTCAGTTATGCCCGCGGTGATATCGTTGGAGCTCAGGCTCGGCAGCAGGTAGGTCTGCGGGTAGCGGTAAGCGTAATAGTTGCTGTCGTTTTCAATCACAAGGCCTTCCTGGCGGGTCATGCCGTACTCTGCCAGCAGGGCATCCAGGTTGGGGGTGCTCACCGTCAGATCAGTGGTCACAAACAGGTGGCCGCCGTTTTCCAGATAGGTCTTGATGGCAGCGGCATCCAGGGTGGAAAGGTCCGCCTGCGGGTCGTTGATCAGCAGGGCTGCGGCATCTTCGGGCACTGTATCGGTGGTCAGCAGGTTCAGGTCCTGCACGGTAACGCCGGAATTATCCAGCGTTTCGGTAAAATCGCTTTCCAGGCTGGATTCGCCGTGGCCGGTCAGCTGGTACAGCACATAGCTGTTCTCCCGCGTGACCTTGGCAATGCCGGAGGACAGCGCGTTCTCAGCGGAGAAGCTCATTGTGTAACTGCCGGTGGTATAATAGCTGGAATAATCCGCCGTATACATATCATTGTAGTCCACCACGGTGTGGTTATCCCCGCATACAAGGATCACGCTGGAGGAGCTTGCGTTCTGCGCGCCATACTGCTGTGCAAAGGTGGGGTACAGCGCGGGGTCGCGCTGCTGCCAGGTAAAATGGCTGCTTTCGCCCGCATAGCGGTCCAGAATTCGCGTAATGTTGGAATCCTCGTTGCCGGTTTCCGCCAGGTAATAGGCGGTCACATCGGTGTTCAGTTCCTGCAGCATGGTTTTGGTGGTATCGCTCAGGGTGAACATTTTGCCGGTGGAAATATCAAACTGGGTAAACTTGGTGGGCACCGCGCCCACCACAAGGTTGAGCAGAATTACCAGCACCAGCACCACAACGGCCAGCACGCTGGCGTAAGCACCGCTGCGCAGGCTGCGGCGGCGCGCTGCCTGCTGTTCCTGGTTAGGGGCAGGGGCATTGGCCGCGTTCTTTTTCTTAAAGTTCATCGTCGGACCCCCCTCTTTAATTCCAGCGGCGGCGTTCCAGTGCCTGACCCGTCAGGAAGAGGAACAGTCCCGCCACCGATAGATAATACACAATGCCGGTCACGCTGAACATGCCGCCCACAAAATCCGTAAACGGCTGGAACAGTGCCAGCGCGCCAAGCACGCTGTTAAAGCTGGTCAGCAGCCAGGCCGGGCGCAGCTTAAACAGCAGCACCAGCACCACGGCACCGCCGCAGAACACCGCGCTGCCCACCGTGACATTTTTGCAGGCCAGACCGACCAGCAGAGCCACAACCGCCAGCACCACGCAGAACACGATAAATGCCAGCGTGTTGCCGCTGGTGAACAGGCTCTTGATGCCGTTCATCAGGTAGCAGATCAGCAGCGCACCAAAAGTAGCCAGGTACGCAATGATTTGGTTTTCCGTCAGGGCGGAGACAAAGGTGCCGATGGCAATGCAGGCAGCGCCCATCAAAAAGTACGCCAGCCAGGTGGCGTAAGCGCTGGTAAGGGAGATGGTGCCAAAGGCCGTGAGCACCAGCGGCATGATGGCCGCTGCCGCCATGGGCACGGCAAACACCGCCAGCTGGGCAAAGTACTTACCCATCACGATAGAAGGAATCCCCACCGGGCTGGTGAGCAGCAGCTGGTCGGTTTTATTGCGGCGTTCATCCGCAAAGCTGCGCATGGTCAGCGCCGGCAGCAAAAACAGCATGACCAGCGTGGTAGAATACAAAACGGTTGAAAAATCCGACGTGCCATACACCAGGCAGTTGGCGGAGTAATATAACCCGGTAAACGCCAGCATAACACCAATGACAACATAGCCGACCAGGCTGGTGAAATAGCTGCGCAGTTCCCGCTTAAAAATGGCAAACATGGCTCACTCTTCCTCCTTTTGGTCGTTTTCGGCTTCCGGTTGTTCCGGAGTGTCATCCGCCGGGGCCTGCGGTTCGGCAGGCTCAGCAGACTGTTCCGGCTGTGCGGCAGCCGCTTCCGGAGCCGGTTCTTCGGTTTCTTCCGGCTGGGCTTCCTCCGGTGCAGTCTCGGTGATCTGTAGGAAGATATCCTCCAAACTCATCGTATCGCTTGTCAGGGACACAACCGGGCAGCCAGCTTCGGCCAGCGCCTTGGACAGGGCCGCGCGCAGGTCTGCACCGGCGGTGCTGGTGGCGGTAAAGCTGACTTCATCGCCCTTTTCTGCGGTCACGCGCAGGTCGGTCAGGCCCTCCACCTTGGCGGCAGCGGCCAGAATCTGTTCTTTGGTGCCAAGTGCCGTGGCGGCAATCATGCCGCGGGCAGCCAGCTGGGCGGCCAGCTCTTCCGGCGTGCCCTGGGCGGCCACTTTACCGTGCGCAATAATCAGCACGCGGTCACAGATCGTCTGCACTTCGCTCAGGATATGGCTGGAAAGGATGACGGTGTGGGTCTCTCCCAGGTCATGGATGAGGTTGCGGATCTCGATCATCTGGGCGGGGTCTAGGCCAACGGTGGGTTCGTCCAGAATGATCACCTTGGGGCTGCCCAGCAGCGCAGCGGCAATGCCAACGCGCTGGCGGTAGCCTTTGGAAAGGTTGCGGATCAGCCGCTTTTCCATCTCCTGCAGCCCAGCGCGCTGCACGGCCTGCGCTACATCCTGCACGCGGTCCGCTTTTTTCTTTTTGCCTTTCAGCTCGCTGACAAACAGCAGGTATTCCTGCACGGTCATATCGGTATACAGCGGCGGAATTTCCGGCAGGTAGCCGATGCAGGCTTTGGCCTCCTTGGGCTCTTCCTGAACATCATGGCCGTCAATGGCAACGGTGCCGCCCGTGGGCGCAAGATACCCGGTGATCATGTTCATTGTTGTGGATTTTCCGGCGCCGTTGGGCCCCAGCAGGCCGTAAATACAGCCGTCCTGCACAGTGAAGCTGATATCATCGACCGCGGTGTGTTTTCCGTAACGCTTGGTCAAATGCTTGACTTCGATCAATGGATGCACTCCCCTTTTCTTGGGGGCCGCCCGCCGCAGGGCAGGCGTACCCCTGAACTATCCAGAAGTATACTGCTTATTTGTGAAAATTGTGCGTCGTTTTTTTGCCAGGATGTGAAAATTGTGTGCACATGCAAAAGCACCCCTGCGCGGCTGCAGGGGTGCCAAATCAGCTTATTCTTTTGCTGCTTCGTTTCTTTTGCGGGGGGCAGCTTTACTTTTTCTGTTTTCTCCGCTTTGCTTCCACAATGACGTCCGCAATGTGCATGGCAACATCATCCTTGCTTTGCAGCGGCAGCGCGGTGGAAATGTTTTCGGTAATCAGGGTTACAACGTTGGTATCCACGCCAAAACCGGCGCCGGGCACCTTGACATTGTTGGCCACAATCATATCCATGTTTTTCTTGTGCAGCTTGGCAGTAGAATTTTCGATCAGATCTTTCGTTTCCATCGAAAAGCCGCAGACAAACAACTGCTCCGGCTTGTGCTCGCCGACCCAGCCCAGAATGTCATCCGTGCGTTCCAGCTCAATTGAAAGTTCACCATCGTGCTTTTTGATCTTATCCTGCGCCACCTGGGCCGGGCGGTAGTCCGCCACAGCGGCGGCCATCACCAGGGCATCCGCATCCATGGCGTTGGCCTTGACAGCTTCAAACAGTTCTGCCGCGGTGGCAAAAGGCACCATTTTGACAAACGGAACCGGCGGCAAGTCGGAAGATGTCAGCAGCGTCACATCCGCGCCGCGCAGCATACAGGCGCGGGCCACGGCATAGCCCATTTTGCCGGTGGAATGGTTTGTCAGGTAGCGCACCGGGTCCATCGGTTCGCGGGTGCCGCCAGCGGAAACTACCACTTTCATGCCCTGCATGTCTTTTTCGTGTTCCAGCTCCCGTGCCACATAGTCCACCAGAACGCCCTCATCGGGCAGGCGGCCGGAGCCCGTATCGCCGCAGGCCAACAGGCCGGAACCGGAGGGAATGACGGTGAAACCGTAATGTTCCAGCGTTTTCAGGTTATCCTGGGTGATGGGGTTTTCCAGCATATGGGTGTTCATGGCGGGGGCCACCAGCTTGGGGCAGCGGGCCGCCAGGGTAACGGTGGTCAGCATGTCATCCGCCAGGCCGTGGGCCAGCTTGGCGATCACATTTGCGGTTGCCGGGGCGATCAGCATCAAATCCGCCGCGTTGGCCAGCGAAACATGGGCCACATCATACTGGAAGTTGCGGTCAAAGGTATCCACAATGCAGCGGTTGTTGGTCAGGGTTTCAAACACCAGCGGGGTGATAAACTCCGTGGCGTTTTTGGTCATCAGCACATGCACATTGGCGCCGGCTTTGGCCAGGGCATGGGCCACATTGGGCATTTTGTAAGCAGCAATCCCGCCGGTAATGCCCAGCACAATGGTTTTGCCTTTCAGGTTCATGATAACACATCCTTATATTTGGCCGGGCTTCTGGCTGCCCGTATTGTTCTGCTTTTCTCGTCAGAACCTCCGCCAGCTTTGTCAACGTCTCCGCCGAATAAACTGCGCCGGACGGATTGTTCGGTGTATTCACCAACACTGCCGCAACCCTCGGTCCCAACATTTCTTCAAACGCTTCGAAATTGATCTGGAAGCTCTTCGTGTCCGCCGGAACAACCTTTAAAACGGCTCCGGTCAGATCTACATATGGATGATATTCCGGGAAAAACGGAGCAAAGGTCAGCACTTCATCCCCCGGCACAGTCACTGCACGCAGCGCATGCGCGATTGCCGCCGCTGCTGCGGAAACCGGGAAAATATGCTCCGGTCCGTAGTTCATGTCAAATCTGCAGTTTAAGGACTCCGCAATCGCCGTCTTTACAGACGGGATACCGAGCGTCGGGCTGTAGCCGGGCAGGGTCATCGGATCTTCCTTCTCAATCAGGTCCAGCAGTGCCTGCTTAAACTCTGCCGGTGCCGGTACGGACGGATTTCCCAGGCTGTAATCGAATACATTCTCTGCACCAATTATCTGCGCCCGCTTCGTCGCCTTCTCGGACAACTGCCGGATCACTGACTTTGCATCCAGCATTTTTCGATATTGTTCTGCAATCATAGTATTATCCTTCTTTTCTGCATCTTGTGCGTTTGAAATCTGTACATAAAAAGACACGAGTGAACTGTAACTTACCACAACGTTCCAAATACAACTCTGTCCAGTCCGGCAAAATCCTGCACGCACTCCACTTCCCGGTAACCTGCCTGCTCCATCAGCCGCTGCACAGCTTCTCCCTGATCGTAACCGATCTCAAAAAACAACTGCCCGCCGCCGCAGAGATGTTCCTTTGCGCAACGCGACTGCAAAAGCGGCGAACGCCGTGCAGGCCCCCCAATCGGGGCGGACAAATAAAAGAGCCATTGTAAGCGCGACCACGATCAGCAACCGAATGTAAATGCGCGGTTGAAGCGCTTTCAGCTCTTTCTCGCTCAGATGCAGCTCCGGGTGGTTGGCGGGGCCGAACAGCGCGATCGACAGGCAGGAAAATCCCGCGACAAACGCCGAGACGACGGGGTCCGGCATCCGCGTCGATAAAAACAGCATCACAGACTGGCAGCAGACGGAGCTAAACAGGCAGCCGTGCGGCGTTTTGGCGTGGTAGCCGCCGGTACGTTCCCGCAGAAAGCGAAACACAAACGTGTAAAATAGTACACCGCCCCAGCCGGCGATCAGTGCCCCAAAGGGCAGCAACAGCACAAGCGAGGCAATGCTCATCATATTTTTGACCAGCATATAGTGGCACCACTCGGCCTGTTCCTCGGTAATATACTTGTGCCGAAGCAAAAGATCGGTCATCGTTTTGGCAAGGTGTTCCATGCTGCGCGCCCCCCTGCTGAATACGATAGACCAATCAAGCCGCAAAGTCCAGAAAAACGGCAAAACTGCAAAATTCCGTGCGCAACTGCAAGTTTTGCCTATTTTTGTGCAGCAGCAACGGCTTTTTCGTTGGCGGCATCCGCCCATTCAAGGCAGAATAAGAAAGAGCCGTCTTTATAATCCATCAAATAAAAAACGTCATATTTGTGCAGGATATCCATCACATTCGGCAGGCCAAAGCCGTGCAGCTCCGGTTCCGGTTTGGTGGTGGGGATATGGTCGCCGAAAATTTTGATCGGCTTGCTGGCATTTTCGACCGAGAAAAACAGCGTCGGCGGGTTATCGCTTTTGTTATAGATTGCTTTCACGGTCATGCGGCGCTGCTGCTTTTCCAGATTTTCGTTGGCTTCGATGGCGTTGTCCAGCAAATTGCTCATCACGACCGTCAGATCGACCGAGGGAATCGCCACGTCGGAAAGGTCGTTGATCTCGAAATGCAGATCAATGTCCTGTTCTTTAGCCGCATAGCCCTTTTGATTGAGAATCGCGTCGATGATCGGGTTGTGCGTATTCACCAGCAGGATGCGCTCGGTTTGGCGCACCTTCAATTCGTCAAGGTAGGTCTGCGCGGCCGCTGTATCGCCGTTTGCCAGCATATCGGAGAGTGCGAACAGATAGCCGCGGAACTCGTGCGTCATTTTGCGCTGTGCCGTGTAGGAGTTGCCAAGCGCCTTGACGTTGGCGCTCTGCACCTCGGCGCGCTGGTGTGCAACGGCCAGTGCCTCCCGCATCTGGGCGGTGGATTCCAACTGATCCAGCAGAAACAGCGCGACCATATCGACCGCGCACAGCACAAGCAGGCAAAACGTCCATGCATCATTTTCACCTGCGGCACTTCCTGCGTTGTACACCCGGTAAAGCACAAACAATGTACACAGTGGGAACAGTGTTGATGCAGGTATCCATGCGCGCGGCTTTTCGTTTTCTTGCGGCGGTGTGTGAAAATGCCGAACCAGCATAACAAACGCCACAACGCACAGCCACCGCAAAAAGAGGAACGCGGTGTACAACGGTTTATTATATACATACTCCGTCTGCGTCATACCCGAATAAAGTAGCCATGCCTTTTCGGTCAGTACTGCAATAGAAAAAAAGCAGGCATAACTCGTTATTACAACAAACAAACGCCGATCCCAGCGGCCGCAGTATAGCGTCAAACACATTCCATAAAAAAGGACAAGTTCCATTACAAAACCAACTGCATAACTGTATCGAGAATCATTTGGCAGAATATTTACTAACACAGTAATGGCGGCAGTCCATATTACCCAATACGCCCAGAATTGTTTCCCGTTAAAACGTCTTGTAAAAAAGCTGTCCCACAGTTTTGTGTATAGCCAAGTTTGCAGGGCGTTCATCAAAATACTCAATACATACCCCATCAGCTGCGCCCTCTCCATGCCATGTATTTTGTTTTGATCGTCTTATACCCGTGCAGGCTGATGGGAAGCGTCTGGCCGGTGGTCAACGTAACGCCGCTTGTTTGCAGGGCAGCAATATAGCTCATATTGATCAAGAAGCTGTTGTGGATGCGCAAAAAACCATCCTCTGCCAGTTTCTCTTCCAGTGTGCGCAGGCTCATGCGGCTTTTCAGCGGTGCCGCCGGTTCTGCACGATGAAAAATCAGCATCCGTTCCTCGGTTTCGACGTAGACCAGCTCGTCGAGCACGATGTTCGTACCCTCGCCGTCGCACAGAACATTCAGCGTGCGGGTACGGCTGCGGCAGGCTGCCAGCGCCTGCCGAAAATAGTCCGGCAATTTTTCGGCCAGCTGAAGCTTGGGCAAAAAGCGAAACGCACTTACCTCGTATCCCTCGGCGGCATATTCGCCGTAATTTGTCACAAAGATCAGCACCGCGTCCTTGCGGATCGTGCGCATCTGCCGCGCAAGTGCAATGCCGTTCACATCGCCCATATCAATGTCCAGAAAAATCATGTCGGCTTTTTGCACGGCTGCCTTTTTCAGTGCGTTGGGGTCATGGACGCATTCGATCTGCATATAACGGCGGTTGAACTCCGGCTGTGCTTCGATCAGTCGTTTCAGTGTTTCGGTAAATATCGCGTCATCGTCACACAGCAGGATGTGCAGCATACCGTCACCGGCTTTCGTCGTTGGATTTTTAACATTTGAAATTGTATCCAAAATAGCGCGCCCCTCTTTCGTTGTCAAGCCAAATTGCCCCGTTGCGGACAAATATGATGTTATAAATCATAGTATCTGAATATTTGTCCGATGTCAACCGATACACTATAAGCAGTAGGAGGTTGACGCAGATGATGATCGATTTTGCAGGCAGGCTCAAACGTCTGCGCATAGAAAAAGGGTACTCTCAAGCGACGCTGGCGAAAAAAATCACCGATGCAGGCCAAAAGCTGGGCGAAGCATCCATCGCCAAATACGAGAACGGGCGCACCTATCCCAATTTGCAGACCGCCGCCTGCATGGCGGATTGCTTCGGTGTTTCAATCGATTATCTTGCCTGTGGCGAGAAAGCCGCGGTCGTTTCGGTTGACGGTCCGACCGACGAGCAGATCAATTTGATGACCGAGCTTACCCGTGCGCTGCGCCAGCAGAACAAAAGCCGATGGGGCAATCCCAAAAGCACCCCGACGCCGGAACAGCAGGAGCTGGTATTTAAGCTGGTCGCACAGTTTTTGAAATAATGCCCTGACGATACGGCAAAGGCCGGACGCTTTCACGCGCCCGGTCTTTTTTTGCAGTTGCGCACGAATTTTTGCAGTTTCGCTGTTTTATTTGAAATCTTTGCTGGCGCGTGCTAGAGTAGGGGCAAGCAAAAGGGATACGGTGCATCCCGCAAAATCCCGTCGAAATGCCGGTGCATAGGCGTTTTGAATATCCGCCCCACAACCAACCAGACATAAGTTTCTTTCAGAATGGAGGAATACATCATGAAGAAACTCAGCAAGCGTTTTCTCACCCTTGCAATCGCCTGCGTTATGGCTATGGCTATGGCCGTACCGGCGTTTGCAGCCACAAATTCAATTTTATCTCCTGTTGGTCGCGGCAATATTCGTGTTAACGGGTATGGCATTGCGGGCACCGCGCGATTGACAGCATCTAGCAGCGTGGCGCAGAGCAAGGTTGTTCTCCAACCAGCCTCTTCCATGACTAACCAGAAGTGGACCGTTGAAGGAAGCGGCAACGAAGGAACAATTTATACGGCACAAACCCCCAGTGGCACTCGTCTTGCTGTGAACCTGTGGCGCGTAGCTGTATCCTCTGGCGTTTACCCTGCAACTCTGGCAGCAACAACTGGGAATACAGATGATACCTATTTCCACTTTTCTAATTACAACAGTTATCGTTTTAGGGCTTGGTTGAATCAAGGCACTTACGCCGGTTATCGTCTGTACATTGATAAAAGTAGCACGACTTCGCAATACAGTGATGTTTACTTTGTGAACAGCAATAAAGATCCCAATACGCTTTGGTACTGGTCCCTTGCAAGCTAATATTGCTCTAATGTGCCACATTATTTAAAATTGCGGGGAGCAGGCATAATTGTCTGCTCCCCGCTAGTATCATATGCGTAACGCAAAGAAAGGATTGACTGATTTCTTATGAAAGAAGTATTCATCAAAACACTTTCCATGGGAATCGTCCTGTGCATTTTAACTGCCTGTACAGGTAGGCCGTCACCGAGTACATACTCCAACAGTAGTGCGACTTCCTCGGATTCTAACGTAGAAGCAGATAACAAAAATACCGAGCCTACCGCGACAGGATTTAAAAATCTTACGCGCCCCTACTATTCTGTTTTGGGTTGTGGCGGAGAGAGCGGCTATTATGAAACACGTGCTAGAGACGACGGGTCCGCCAATGTCACTTACATTGACTATTCATCGCAAAAAGAAATATATTTATGTAATGCACCTGGTTGTGCTCATGACAATGAAGGATGTACTTCTTGGATATCTGCGGAGAATGCTGGCGTATTTCCCCTCATTTCAAGTGATCATCTTTTACTTATCCATCGCACCTATGGTGGAGAAGAGGGAAAGCAGTCACTTTCTCGAATTGATGCCGCATCTCTGGATGGAAGCAACCGTAAAACACTTATTACATTTAACAATGGGGAACGTCTTGGCGATGTGTTTTGTACCAACGGAGAATCCCTTATCTGCTCACTGACAACACTTGTGCAGTTGCCGGACACGTTGGAATCCACTTTTACTTTATGTATGATCGACTTAAATACGGGCGAGCGCGTGGATTTGTATGTGGAAGATACAACAGACGGAATACAGCCGGAATTTTTAGGGGTTACAGAAACCGGATATGCAGTTTTACATTCTTCTCAACAAACCAAAACTGAAAGCGATTTTCCCGGTAAGGAATGGAGCGAAATTTCCGATGAGATTGCTCGTTCAACTTTCCACCAATGGGAAAAAATTCCGATTGGCGGAAACTGTTGCGAATCTTTTTACGAATATACAGGAAACATTCAACAGCTGTTAATGGCCGATGGGCTATATTTTTACGATGTAAACACCAAAAAGCTGATACGAATCAGTGTACAAGACAGTAATATTGATGAGGTTGCCGATTTTATTTCCACAGATGGAAACAGCGCCTATATAGACGGAAAATTTGATGAATGGCTTTTAATGTCAATTCGACACTATGAGCAACATCCAAATGTGGAGTATCCGGTTGCAATCGAGAGCTGTTACGCAATCAATACACAGACAAAAGAGGTAAAAGAACTTAACATCAAGCAGGAAATTGCGGAAGACCGTACAATTCCCATTATGCTTGGACAAAGTGCAACCGATCTGCTTCTCATCACGGATAGTCAAACCGATAATGTAGAGCACTATGGATTTGAATATTCTATTATAAGTAAAGAGGGATATTTAAATTCTGATGTAGCAGAATTGCGGAAAGTCTCTTTTATTGAAGATGGTTCTAATGTGTCGTAATGGTAGAACTCACCTCTCCGCGTAAAATCTACCCGCTGCCAAGCCGACTCTGGCAGGGCAAGGTAAAACTAAAGCGTCTCAGAGCAGAGTCAATACACCCCCTTGCAACAACTCCGCAACAATCCGGTGCTACCATGCGGGCAAAGCCTAAAGAGCCTGCACAAAAGAAAGCGTACATCTGCCATGCAACTGGAACTGAACAATCTGCGCAAAACCTATCTGCTGCCCGCCCAGCGCACGCCATCGCGTTCCGCAGCGTACCTGACGAGGTCGTGCGCGTGGCTGTTACCGTCACCTGACCGATGAATTTGAAAAGCAGCCGGCGGTGACTGGCCGCGTAGGTACGGTACGATGTGAATTTTGCTTACCGCGGCATGAGATTTGGCTTGGGTCTGCTGACGTAGCTGATTTGAAGCGTATTCACAATTTTTGGGAAAAACTCGTCTTTTGCTGCATAGAACTCTTGAAATACTGCCGAAACGTGGCGAATGTGAAAACTTTTTGGTATAATGAAGTTGTTCCAAAGAACCGCCATCAATATTATTCGGGAGATGTGATTAACAGCGATGCAAATCCTGATGTCGCAATAAACATTTATCGATCGTCTACTAATTCTATGCCCGAAGTCAACTTAAAAAATCTCATAGGTAATAAATTTGCTGATGTTGTGATAACAAGAAGCGGAACATCTTATAGTGTCGGGCCTCGCGCCGGAATCGGCACACGTTACTTGCAAAGAACATCATCTATTTCAAATTCTGGTGGAGGCCAATATATGCGGTGGGGGACAACGCCGTCTCCGTTTTACGCATATGATGTTCCTTATAATGTTTTCACCTGACTTTATGGTTGAGAAATATGAAAAAAGCCGCAAGATTCTCAATTGAAATTCTGTCCCTGCTTCTTCTCATGAGCCATTTTTTGGCTGGTTGCTCGGAAGAATACGGTTATAATTCCGAGGTTGCCGCCACAGAGTCTGCAACGCCAGCGCCAACAATTATTGATGAGGATGCGGCGGGAACTGTTCCGTCTTCCGGCGAAGAACTGCATATGCTTACCGCACAACAGGGAATTGCCATGACTGTGGGCGGTGAAACAGCAAACGGGTGTTATAGTTTAGATCCTTACCCGGACGCATCCGCAGATATTATTTATTATGATTACTTAACGCAGGAATGCATCAGGTTATCTGCTGACGCAAATTTGGGGCATGATCCTGCAAGTACCGCCTACATCCCATCCTTTAAGGGTGGCGCAAGGTGCTTTGTTGTAGGGGACTATCTGTATGTTATAAAAAACGGACAGCCTTATACAGATGCCTCGGTCTCGGGTAATGACCCCACGGCCAGAATCTACAGCATGGCATTGGATGGTTCCGACAGAAAAATTCAGGAATACGGGTCGAATGTGGTTTTCAATTGGTTTGGAGGCGTTGCAGGCAATGGAACGGATGCCCTTTTCACAATTGTGTCCATTGTCGACCCGCAAAAAGCGGAGGTGAAGTCCGCTTTAGTAAAATTCGGAAGAAATCTTTCGGGATATGAAATTTTATATGAGTGGAACGATGACGTTGTTGCTAATCTGGTCGGAACTTGTGATGATTCTTTTATTGCTACCATAACGTCAAAATCTGACCCCACAAAAACAGAATGGATAAGTATATCGCAAGAAAGAGTGTTGAAAGACAACTTACTCGGCGATGAAAAAGAATCCAATATCACGAGCTACACGATTTATGATGGCATTATGTATTACACAAAAGAAAAATCTGCCGCCGTTTACCGCTATGATATTCTCCATGATGTTCATCTTGAAAGCCTCGAAACTGATGAGTATGAAGATTTTCTTCCCTCTCGTACAATGATAAGTTGTGAGGTTAGGGATTCACATTTAATTCTTTATTTAGCGAACGAAGCCCTGTACAAAGGTACTTATGCTTCTGTTGATTTAGATACAATGCAGATTGCCCCATTGAATCTTTATGCAAAAGAAAACGGGGAAGATGTCTTTGTGGGAATATTTGCAGAGGGCGAAAAAGATTTCCTTGTTCGTGTTGGAAAATTCACACGAAAAAGAAACGATTACGGGACGGATGGGACCCCTTTCACCTATGAGCAAAGTTTCGAGGATTATGTACTCATCAGAAAAGAAGATTATTGGAATAGCCGGCCTAACTATCTAAGATTCAAATATTATGAGTAATCATGTGGATACAAATTTGATTTTGAACGCATGGCCAAAAGCAAGGCGCTGAGCTTTAGCTGATTATGAATCTTACTTTGTGCGATTAGCGCAAAACCTATCTGCTGCCACACCGCTGCGGGCAGGGAAAAACACCCACAAATCTGTGCAGAGCAGAGTCAACCCCCCCCCCGCAACAACTCCGTAACAACCCGGTGCTACCATGCAAGCAAAGCTGTAAAACCTGCACAAAAGAAAGCGTACATCTGCCATGCAACTGGAACTGAACAATCTGCGCAAAACCTATCTGCTGCCCGCACCGCTGCTGCACCGCCGCGGGCAGGGCAAGCCGAAAACCAAACAGGCTCTGGCTGGGGTGTCGCTCACCCTCGGCCCGGGCCTGTATGGCCTTTTGGGGCCGAACGGCGCGGGCAAAAGCACGCTGATCGGCATCATCACCGGCGGGCTGACCGCCGATTCGGGCGAGGTGCTGTGGTGCGGCCACCACGCGCACGGCATCGCGTTCCGCCGCGTGCTCGGCTATATGCCGCAGCAGCAGGGCCTGTACGACAGCTACACCGGCCGCCGCTTTTTGGCCTACATGGCCGCGCTGAAAGAAATTCCGCGCGCCGCCGTGCTCGGCGAGGTCGCGCGCGTGGCCGCGGCCGTCAACCTGACCGACATGGAACTGAAAAGCGAGCAGATGCGCCCGTGCCTCGAATGGCTCGACGGCTTTTCCGACCGCCCTGCCGCTCCGGGGCGCGGCGAGCAAGGGCTTTGTTTGCCTCTCGACATCGGCGAATCCGGCCTTTGGCTGCTCTACCTGGACAGCACCTTTACCGACGGCCCATTCGCCCACCTCCATCAGCCCGAACTCCATACCCTCTCCTATTTGTTCGCCTCGGAAGTACGCTCCG
>OGYM01001298.1_pt1 | contig 18297 bp, 16 predicted proteins | sample 1576491 | NCBI WGS metagenome assembly OGYM01 (sample SAMEA3541515, study PRJEB24748) | human gut metagenome | biome: human gut; feature: human-associated habitat; material: faeces | place: China | collected 2012 | reverse complement strand
CTGCAAGCTTACCACCCTGGATAGAAGCACCGATTGCTACGCACTCATCAGGGTTCAGAGATTTGCTGGGCTCTTTACCGGTCAGGGCTCTTACCTTATCCTGTACCGCAGGAATACGTGTAGAACCACCTACCAGCAGTACCTGACCCAGATCAGAATAGTTCAGGCCAGCATCCTTCATAGCGTTCTGTACGGGGATAGCAGTCTTATCAACCAGATCTCTGGTCAGTTCATCGAACTTAGCACGGGTTAAATTCATATCAAAGTGCTTAGGTCCCTCTGCAGTTGCGGTAATGAAAGGAAGGTTGATATTGGTGGTCATTGCGCTGGACAGCTCTTTCTTAGCCTTCTCAGCTGCTTCCTTCAGTCTCTGCATAGCCATCTTATCACCGGACAGATCTACGCCTTCTGCCTTCTTGAATTCATCCAGCATCCACTGAATGATCTTGTTATCGAAATCATCACCACCAAGGTGTGTATCACCGTTTGTAGATAATACTTCGATGACTCCGTCACCAATCTCGATGATAGATACATCAAATGTACCACCACCAAGGTCATAAACCATAATCTTCTGCTCTTTCTCATTGTCAAGACCATAAGCAAGTGCTGCTGCTGTAGGCTCGTTGATGATACGCTTTACATCAAGACCTGCAATCTTGCCGGCATCCTTTGTAGCCTGACGCTGAGCATCGTTGAAGTAAGCAGGTACTGTGATAACTGCCTCTGTAACCTTCTCACCAAGGTATCCCTCTGCATCAGCCTTTAACTTCTGAAGTACCATAGCTGAAATCTGCTGTGGGCTGTAGCTCTTGTCATCAATCTGCACCTTGTAATCTGTACCCATATGTCTCTTGATAGAAGAAATTGTCTTCTCAGCATTTGTAACTGCCTGACGCTTTGCAGGCTCACCGATAAGTCTCTCTCCTGTCTTTGTGAAAGCAACTACTGAAGGTGTGGTTCTTGCACCCTCCTGGTTTGCTATAACTGTAGGTTTTCCACCTTCCATAACTGCTACGCAGCTGTTTGTTGTTCCTAAATCAATACCAATGATTTTGCCCATTTTATTTTCCTCCTATTAAATATAGTGTTTTTACCTGTTTAATATATTTGTAACCATCCGTTGTCTCACATGAATCCCTTAAATGCTGTCTGCATTCATATAAATCTGATTCACTGTCATGCCGGATAGATGTACACATCATTACTGTACTACCGATACCATGCTGTGGCGTACCACTGAATCCTTGTACATATAGCCCTTCTGAAGCTCCTGTGCTACGGTGCCTGACTCAAGTTCATCATTTTCAACCTGCATCACTGCATTGTGGAAATCAGGGTCGAACTCCTGTCCTACGCACTCTATTGGCTTTACACCTGCAGCATCAAGCTCTGTGAGCATCTGCTTGTAGACCTTATCCATACCTGTGATAAAAGGATCATCCTTCTTATCATCCGGTACTGCTGCAAGACCTCTCTCGAAATTGTCGATTACAGGAAGGATTTTCTCAACTATTGTCTTTGCTCCCATGTCAAACATCTGGGATTTTTCCTTCTCACTTCTCTTGCGGAAGTTCTCGAACTCTGCCATCTGTCTTTTCAGACGGTCGTTAAGTTCTTCAATCTGCTCGTCCTTCTTGTCTTTTTTCTTTTTCTTGAAGAGACCTTTCTTTTCATCTGACTTATCATCTGCTTTTGCATCTGCATCAGCTGAAGCATCATCATCTGATTCAGTTTCATTCATATCTGTATCTTTTGCTTCTTCTGCTGCCTGAGTGCTTTCCTCATCAGCTCCTTCAATCTCTATCTCTTCTGCTTTGTTTTCTGCAGTCTCATTGTCGATTGTTTCTTTTTTAATATCCTCTGGCATTTTTGACCACCTTCCTATGTTTCATCCTCAGACTTCTTATAAATTCCATCTAACTGGGATTTAAGAGTCTTTAGATTATCCATTACTTTTTCATAATCCATACGCTTTGGTCCGACAATTCCTATCGTGCCCTTTACGCCCTCACCCAGATCATATGTCGCAGTGACAACACTGCAATCCTTCATGGTCTGGATCGGAGATTCATTTCCTATATAAACCTGAATACCTGTTCCATTATCCTTCTTCTCGGAATCTGATAGGGATTCAGTAACAAGGCTTGCTAGCTCTTCCTTTTCCTCAAATGCTGACAAAAGTGTCGCTGCATTATTGGAATCCGAAAGCTCAGGATACTTCAGTATATTTGTCGCTCCGCTGGTGTAAATCTTAAGATCCTCACTCTCCGCGAAGGTCTGTGCCAATGCATCAATCACATCAGAGACAATTCCTGAATGAATACCGGCTCTCTCCTTTATGCTTGCAATGTTTCCAAGATTAATCTCGTTCATTGCGAGTCCGTTTAATGAGGTGTTAAGCAGAATATTGAGCTTAAGTATCGTCTCATTGTCAAGCGGCTCATATAAATCAAGCATCTTGTTTCTGACCATATTATTGTTCATAACAATTACTGCAAGCAGGTGCTGGTCGTCAACCTGTGAAAGCTGGATGAATTTCACCTTGTTGTGATTGACATCCGGTGCAGAAACAAGTGTGGCATAATTGGTATTGTTTGCAAGTACCTTTGCCGCCTGCTTTAACACCTGCTCCATCTTCTCGGTATTTTCAATGACCAGCTCCTTCATATCAGAAAGCTCTTTTTCCTTCTTGTCATTGGTCTCTATAAGATGGTCTACATATAATCTGTAGCCCTTATCCGAAGGAATTCTTCCTGCTGAGGTATGTGGCTGTACTATATAGCCCATCTCCTCTAAGTCGCTCATCTCATTTCTGATTGTTGCCGAGCTCAGATTAAGATCTGTATATTTTGAAATTGTACGTGAGCCAACCGGCTCTCCTGTGGCGAGATAATTGCGGATGATCGCATCCAGTATGGTAAGCTGTCTCTCGCTCAACTCTAGTTCTTTGTTTTCATTTTCCATTGGTCACACGCTCCATCTGAAGTATGCTTTTAATTTGTTAGCACTCTGTATTTTGGAGTGCTAATTTTTTATCTGTACATAACATACCACCACCTATTAGCAATGTCAACCCTCGAGTGCTAATTTTTTTAATAAAATTTTTGAAACCCTTGATTTTACTAGGATTTCAGGCTTTATAAATTTTCTATTAAATTGATTTTAGTGGTTAATTCAGTTATTATTCCTAATCAAAATCTGTATGATTTTATCATAATTTTCCGGTCTGTGTGGAAACGTACAGTCTGTGCATACCTTGATTTTTTTGCCATTCTTCTCTATGTAGGTCTTACTTCCGGGACAGTTTGGCATACTATACATAGGACAATAACAAAACAGACAATTAAAGTCATCCGAAAGTCCCTTGTGACACGGAAAATATTTGCAATCTGTGTTTTTAAAGTATTTATAAGAGTTTTCCATTTTTATTCCTTCTATATTCATATGCTTTTCTCACAAGGCTCTCTGCAAAATGCGGATTTGACGGATAATACAGGTGCGGAAACCCAAGCCAGTAATTATCATGGCTTATCACGCAGTCGTAGCTTCTGCCTGTGGCCGGCTTGGTCGCAATACAATCGGCTCCGTTATCGGTGCTGTCGTAATAATGAAATTCATGCGCCTTTATTTTTTCATTTGGCGGTAGAAAATTGCTATGCTTTTCCGCAAGCTCAATATATCCGAACCTGACCAGCTTTCCCTTAAAATGACACCCACCATCCAATGCGCCCACAAGCTGCGACACACTCACATCATTTTGTGTATCTGTATTATATTGTGTATCTGCTTTGTTTTGTTCATCAGCCTTGTTTTGCTCATCTGTATCATCACAGATATTATGTATATATGTGTGAAGATACATAAATCCTCCACACTCGGCAACCGTCGGCATTCCGGCTTTAAAAGCTTTTTTTATGGCATTCAGCATAGATACGTTTTTACTCAGTTCCTTTGCATACAGTTCAGGATAACCACCACCCAGCAGCAATGCATCACAGTTATCAGATAGTTCTGTATCATGCAATGGCGAAAAATACTGTAATTTTGCTCCACATTTTTCAAGGAGCCTGAGGTTATCTTCGTAATAAAAGCAGAATGCTTCGTCCATGGCAACTGCTATGTTTATATTTTGTGTAAATTCATTTTGATCACAATTACCTATATTTTTTTCATTATATACATCTGCATTTTTATTTTTTTCATTATATGCATCTTCATTTTCGCTGTCACCAATTTCATCTGCCGCTTCTGCTATATCTATAAACAAATCCATATCTATTGTCTTTTTTAGTCTGTCGGCAGTTTCATTGAGCTGTTTTTTTATATCTGAAAGCTCATCCGGCATGACAAGCCCCAGATGTCTGCTTGAAAGCCCGATATCCTTCTGTTCCGGAAAATATCCGACTACTTTTACGGAAAGCTCCTTCTCTATCAGAGGCTTTATGATATCATAATAGCCCTTCGACATCCGATTGAGCAGAACCCCCTTAATCAAGTGGTGCGTGTCATACTGCAAAAAACCGGCTATAAGAGCAAGCACTGACTTTCCCATGCCCTTTGCGTCCACCACGAGTATTATCGGAGTCTGCGTCACCTTTGCCAGATGGTATGACGAACCCTGCTCATATATTCCTCCAAGCCCGTCATATAATCCCATCACGCCCTCAAGCACCGCAAAATCACCATCGGCTCTTTCATCTAAGAAAAGCTGCACTGTTGTCTTTTCGTCCGTAAAAAACGTATCGAGATTTTTGGATGGTACGCCAAGCGCCTTTTTGTGAAACATTGGGTCAATATAATCAGGTCCGCACTTATATGACAATACGTTTTTTCCGCTATCCTTTAAAAGCTGCAGTAAAGCGCAGGTTATCATTGTTTTTCCGCTGCCGCTTTTTGGCGCGGCTATCATAAAACGATTTATTTTCATGTGTTCATCCTTTATTTCATCATATATCTTAAGAATATTAGCCTTTGATGATTTATTACGGGTTGTAGCATAAAAGCCCAGGTTAAAATTCAAACGAACATATCCACACCGGATTTTCTGCCTGCATCAAATGGTAATGTCCTATCTGCTTTGAGCGGCTGACCTGCAGCTGCACGATATCCTCATTTTTCACATCATATGCCGACAATATTTCCTTTATCTCACAAATTGTTTCCATAGAAATTGCATTTATCACTATACGGATATGTGGATTTTTTGCTTTAAGAGCCTCTATTATCTCCTTTAGATTGCCACCGCTGCCTCCGATAAATGCGTGTGTCGGCACCGGAAGAGTGTCCATTCCGTCAGGAGCCTTTGCAGTTATCACATGGATGTTTTCAAGTCCATGCTTTTCTTTATTTTGCGTGATAAGCTGCACGGCATTTTCCTTCTGCTCGATGGCATAGACCTCCATATCATCGGAAAGTGATGCGGCCTCTACCGCTATGGAGCCGGTTCCGCTTCCCACATCATAAAGCACTGAATCCGATGTCAAATGAAGCTTGCAGATGCTTACATGCCTTATTTCCTCTTTGGTCATCGGAACCTTTTCACGGATAAATGTTGCATCACTTAGCTGCGGTGTAACATTTTTTGCAACCGGATTGGGATTTTTTATCATGCAGATATACAGCCCCTCCCTTTTAAGCTTTGCGCACTCCTGCGGCGAAAGCTGCGATATAGTTTCATCCGGATATGATAGCTGGTATCCCACAGTTACCGAGCATTTTTGTAAACTATACCTTTCGTCACTGCTTAATAGGTGTCCAAGCATATTTACGTCCCTGACTCCGGACATCAGCATAAATGTTTTTGCATGGTGGCTAATCCGTGATGTGATATTAGACAGCTTTACTCCGTGGATGCTGCAAATATATGCATCGCTGTAGTTTTCACCAACTGCTGCCGCCATATATGACACAGATGAAATTCCAGGAAGGATTGACACATCCGCATTTAATTTTCCTTCAGATATTTCATTTTTTATCGCCAGATACAGCTTTCTGCTTCCACTGTAAAAGCCTGTATCTCCCGAGAATAATATAAGAACATTACTGATTTTTGCAGTATCTGCACAAATTTCGTATAGATAAGGAATAATCTGTTCTGCAAGATAATACGGCTTTTTGTCTATCTTCGCACTGTATTTTTCTATCATGCGGCTTGCGCCAAGTATAATATCAGCGCTTTCTATTGCATCTGAAACAGCTTTTGTCATGCAAGCATCATTTCCCATTCCAATGCCGGCAAGCATGATATGAAGCTTGTTATATTTACTGTCAATATATTCACAAACAGCTTCAAATGACATTCCATCATCCTGCACGCTTTGCCCCACAATATAGACCTGAATATTTTTATTTTTTGCGGCAGCTATTTTCTCAATAAAGCCACCGGCCGCACCGCTTTTTTTGGTGACCAGACATCTGATGTCATACTGATCAATAAGTGCCTCATTAAGCTGTGTGCTAAACGGTCCCTGCAATGCCAGAATGTGCTTTCCTGTAATATCATTGTGCATGCATAAGCTTATGCTCTCAAGCCCCGGAAGCACGCGCACATACAATCTTTCCCTGACGTCTGAGATTTTACAATACACTGACAGCTCCTTGCTTCCTGTTGTGAGCAGTATATTTCCGTCTGTATTGTTAAGTGCCTTTGCACATGCTTCATTGTCCTCAAAATAGCGGATATTATCATAATCTGCTGATATATCCGTATCTCTTTTAAGACGCACATATTCGATATTTTGTGATATGCTGCTATCCGCCTGATTGTCTGTAACAGCATGTGCCTCGTTAAACGCATAAACTGCCTGCTTTATATTTTCGGTAACAATGGCTGCATACGGATGGGTTGCATCCACTATGAGCTTACATTTTTGTTCCGCAAAAAAGCTTCTCATGCCCTCGCTGTCCATACGCCCCATATGAACATGCGCGAACGGATTTTCATGCAGCACGATTTCACCGTATTCTGTTGCCACGCAAACCGTATGCTCTATGCCTCTTTCACACAGATGCTCTGATAGCTTACGTCCCTCTGTTGTTCCTGCAAAAATCAGTATTTTACTCAATCTGATATCCTCTCCTTGTGACAAGCTTTCCGTCAATTATTTGTGTACCCTCATTGCCGATAAATACCGTCGTAAACATGTTGACCTGTGCACTGCGGAGTTCACCGAGAGTACAGACCGTATAGCTTGTTCCCTCACGTCCGATATTTTCGACATAGCCACAGGCTCTATCCGGCTCTATCGCACGAAGCAGAATATCACAGGCTCTCATCAGATAGTCCTTTCTCTTGTGACTTGACGGATTGTACAGTGCTATGACAAAATCACCCTCTGCAGCAGCCACAAGACGCTTTTCAATCTTATCCCACGGCGTGAGCAGGTCACTTAAGCTGATGGTACAAAAATCATGGTTTAATGGTGCTCCAAGCACTGCCGCACCACTGTTTGCCGCTGTAATGCCGGGTATTACCGAAAGCTCTACGTTATCGTATTCCTGCCCAATCTCATACATAAGAGAGGCCAGTCCGTATATTCCGGCATCACCACTACATACAAGGGAGACTGTTTTGCCCTCAAGTGCCTTTTTAAAGCACAGATGACATCTTTCCTTTTCCTGACGCATTGGAGTGGTCAAAAGCTCTTTGGTCTGGAATTTTTCTCCAAGCAGCTTTATATATACGGTGTATCCCACTATGACATCACTCTCTTCCAGGGCGTCAATCGCCTGCTTTGTCATCATGCTTTCAAAGCCCGGCCCCATACCTACTATGTAAATTTTATTCATATTAATCTCCATCTCTACAAATTTTATATAACCATGCAGCTATTTGCAATTTTTTTATGATATGAGGGTCAAAAGGTATTTTGCCCCCTCATTTATGATTAATCAGGATACCTTGCTGCCGCAACCGTTACCATGTCATATTTATGTTTTTTATAGATAAGTTCTCCTGCTTCGTTACATTCCCTGCTGCATGCAAGCACTGCTGCACGCTCGCACACGTTGTCCACTCCAACATGCTCCCTGACAAACTGCGAGGCACTGAATTCTCCCTGCACCGCCATGAGCTCATCCGCGGTATAAGTGACAAATTCTATCCTGTTTCTTTCGCAAAATTCTTTTATTCCCGGTTCATCTTTTTTCACATCTATTGATGCAATCATGTCTATATCCGAAATATCTATTTGCAGCTTTAAAAGACTTTGTCTGATTGCCCTGTCAATATTTTCAAACGCTGTATCCCTTCTGCACCCAATACCAAGTACAAATTGTGTGGGTTTTAAGTAAATACTGCCATTTTTAGGGTCCTTTGCTTTTTCGCATGATACTACAATATCAGCTCCGTAAGCAGGTGGGAAGTCCACTGTTTTTATTGCATCAGCACTCATATCAGCTTCATCTAAAAATGCCTTTATAAGGCTTCTGTGCTTAGCCGGGATGTGCTCCCAGTCGACCGACATCGTAACTACTTCCCCCGCCAATACCTTTGATGATACTCTGGCAATGCCATCTTTATTGACTATTGCAAGCCTGCATTTCTTTGCAAAAACATCAACTGCAAATTTATTATTGATATCAGTAGCGGTTGTTATAACAGGTGTGGCATTCATCATTGCTGCTAATAATACAGTAAGCTCATTGGCACCTCCCACATGCCCTGAAAGAATCGGAATAACAAACTTCCCCAGCTCATCTATCACAATAACAGGACTGTCTTTAAGCTTGTTATTAACAGAAGAAGCTATAGCCCTCACTGCAATACCACATGCCCCGATAAAAATCAGAGCCTTTTTTTCACTCATCTGTGCAGCTGTCCAGTCTGATATATTTTGTGATATGTAGCCGGTATTTCTATAATTTTCATCGGTGGAATTTTTAATATTCTCATCCGATAATCTCGAGCATTTGGTAAAAACCTCCACCTCATATGCACTTTTTTTTAGCTTATGAGCTATGTCACATGACAGCCCATAGCCCTTTATTGTGAAGCTTACAATGCAAATTTTCATATTTTCAGTTCCCATATATTTCCCATATTTATATATTCACGCCCTTTTTCAATCGTTATCCTTTGACTCTACTGAAGCCTTGCGATACTCTGTCGAAAAATCCGGTGCGTAAAGTCTTGATTTCTCGTAATGACTGTGAGCTATTACATCACCCACAAGCACTATCGCTGTCTTTGTGATATTGTGCTTCCTCGCAGTCTGCTCCAGTGTAGCGACAGTGCACACGTATGCCTCCTCCTGTGGCCAGGTTGCCTTGTATACAATTGCAGCAGGTGTCTCTGCCGCATATCCTCCCTCAATAAGGCTTTCCGTAAGCTTCTCTAAAAGCCCGGTGCTTAAGTAAATCGCCATGGAAGCGTGGTGTGAGGCAAAGCTTGCTATGCTCTCCTTAGGCGGCACCTTCGTGCGCCCCTCCATGCGTGTGATGATGAGCGACTGGGAAATACCGGGGAGCGTGTACTCAATGTTGAGCGATGCAGCAGCGCCAAAACACGCGCTCACGCCCGGACAGCTCTCATATGGTATTAAAAGAGTATCAAGCTCATCCATCTGCTCGCGCACTGCGCCGTATATGCTTGGCTCTCCCGTGTGCAGGCGCACAGTAATTTTTCCGTCTGCCTCAGCAGCTTTCATGACTGCGATGACCTCATCCAGTGTCATTTTTGCACTGTTATATATTTCACAGCTCTCCCTTGCATAGTCCAAAAGCTCTGGATTAACAAGCGAGCCCGCATAAATTATCACATCTGCCTTTTGTAAAAGACGCATTCCGCGTACTGTTATTAAATCTGCCGCGCCTGTTCCTGCGCCAACAAAATAAACCATTTTTCTGCCTTTCTGCTTTTTGCAAGCTCACCAAATTCGTTTGAATACATGATACAGTCTATCTCAAGTCTGCCCTTTGCCCTCTTATCCAGATAAAAGCATATGCGCTCCATCGCATAATCCATTACCTCATACAGCCTGCCGCTTTCCTTAAGTGCCGCCAAGGCCTCCTCTGTCGTAAGGCTGTCCATAATGCGCTTTATGTATTCGGGCGCTACACCACACTTAAACGCAAATGCCGTCAAAAGCTCTATCCTGCAGTCTGCTTCCCTCGAATGAGTGTTCATGATGCCTCCTGCTACCTTTATAAGCTTTCCTATATGTCCTGTCAAAAGCATCCTCTTAAAGCCCATATCTGCAGCCATATCAATTGTTTCACCGATAAAGTTGGAGCATTTGACACTCCTGTCCAGATCATAGCCATAGCTTTCCTTCATAAAGTCAAGACCGTAATTTCCCGGAGCAACCGCCACATAATCATACCCAAACGAATATCTCTGCCTAAGCTCCACCCTTATCGTATCAATAAGAGCCTGTGAGCTCATGGGCTCAACAATACCGCTTGTGCCGAGAATTGATATACCACCAACTATCCCAAGCCTTGGATTAAAGGTCTTTTCTGCAAGCTCCTTTCCCTTTGGAACCGAGATTGTGATGTCAAGTGTCCCCTTAAAATCCAAAAGCTCACAGACCTCCCTTACCTCTTTTTCAATCATCTCACGTGGCACATGATTGATAGCCGCATTTCCTATAGGCTGGTCTAATCCGGGTTTGGTGACTCTTCCCACTCCGTCACCACCGTCAATATTTATGATAGCCAAATCCTGCTTTTTTTTGCATAAAGCAGATGTATCGGAATGCAAAATCCGTACAGAAGCATATATATAGGCTCCGGTGGTCACATCCGGGTCATCCCCTCCGTCCTTTATCACGGCGCAGCTTACCTCATTTTCACTTCTTTTTATGTCGGTTATATCAGCCGTGTAAGCTATTCCCTTAGGTGTCTGAATCGTTATTTTGTTTTTAGCCTTTCCGGTTAAAAGCATATATGCCGCCGCCTTTGATGCCGCCGCAGCACAGCTTCCTGTGGTAAATCCGTATCTCATAATCACAAAATTTCCTCATGCATCAGCCTCTATCAACCAGACTGTAAATCAGCGCATTGCATATGGCAGCCGCAATATTGCTGCCACCCTTTCGTCCGACATTTACTATGTATGGCACTCCGGTCTCCATAATAAGCTCCTTGGCTGCCTCCACATTGACAAAGCCCACCGGCACACCGATTACAAATGCAGGCTTATATATTCTTTTTTCTATCATATCGTACAGCTCTATAAGCGCTGTCGGTGCATTTCCTATCGCAAAAATCACAGGCTTATCTATCCTTGATGCAAACTCCATGCTTACTGCCGCGCGCGTTGTCTTTTTCTCCTTTGCAATAAGAGCGACCTCATCATCAGCCATAAAGCAGTGCGCCTGTCCGCCGAATTTTGCCAGATATTTTTTATTTATGCCTGAAAGAGCCATGTTGGTATCGGTCACTATATCAGCGCCCTCTGATATCAGCCTTTTTGCAATAGCAACGGCGTCCTTAGAGTATTTAAGCGTCTGTATATAATCAAAATCTGCACTCGTGTGTATGACTCTTTTTGTTATCATCTCCTGATCAGCAGGCAGCGTAATCTGCATTTCAGACAGCTCATGTGAAATTATCTCAAAGCTCCTCTTTTCAATCTCCATCGGCTCTAACTGTTTAATTTTTTTCAATACACTCACCTATCACTTTCAATAATCTTACATTTTCATCATAAGTCTTTACTGCCACACGAAAATACCCTTCCGAAAGCCCCACATAGTTGGAGCAGTCCCGTATCAGTATTCCCTTATTAAGCAGTATATCATATAATGGAAGCTTGCTGTAAAACAGTATGAAATCAGCATCACTTTTATATACCTTAAAGCCAAGCTTTTTTAGTCCATCTGACAGCAGCCTTCTTTGTCTGCTCACATACGATACCGTTTCTTTAATATACTCTGATTCCCTAATGCATGCCTCTCCTGCCATCTGTGCCAGGACAGACACGTTCCACTCCGGCAGATTTCTTTGAACATTTTGTCTTACTGCCTCATTTTTACTGAGCATATATCCAAGCCTTACTCCCGGAATAGCAAAAAGCTTGGTAAAGGCTCTTACAACAATCAGATTGTCATAGTCACATAAAAGTGACAAAACAGAATAATTTTTTTCACAAAAGCCCATGAAGCATTCATCTGCCACCACATAAATATGCTTTTCTTTGCAATGCCCTATTATTTGCTTCATGAAAGTGCTGTCTGCAAGATACCCTGTCGGATTGTTTGGATTTGCGATAAAAAATATATCTGTATCATCTGTAAGCATATCCATTAAAGCATCCAGCCGTGCAGCAGGAGAAAAATCACTCTGCTCATCCAGCAGGAAATATCCGATATCACAGCCGACTGCACGAAGCACATACTCATAGCCGAAAAAGCCCGGGGCCAAAAGCACTGCTTTTTTTGGCTTTATGGCATGAGCTATCGCCATAAAAAGCTCTGAGGCTCCGTTTCCGGGAATTACATCCTCGCTTTGTATGCTGCAACCTTGCTGTGTGAAATACTCTGATATCGCTTTTTTAAGGCCACTGCATGCCATGTCGGGATATCTGTCTGCATACGAAAGTGCATCACTCATAGCCTCTTTAACAGAATGCGGTATGCCAAGAGGATTGATATTTACCGAAAAATCCATATTTACTTTATTGTTGTATATGTCACCGCCATGGATGCTTTTCATTCAAGTCCTCCATCTATTCTTACATCAATTTTTCATATTCAAAGCAATATTAAAACAAGACTCATAACCGCCACAGATAAAAGCTCACACAAAAACGCAGTAATATACATCAGCCTGTTTGCACGCTTTATATCCTCGTACTCTATCTCACGCAGACCGTCTCCTATGTATTTTTTCTTCACAAGCTTCCCAAAATACACTGCATCACCCGCAAGCTGCACCCTTAAAGCTCCCGCACATACGGACTCTGTCTGGGCTGAGTTGGGGCTTGCATGATTGAAACGATCTCTTTTAAAGATGCGGTATGCATTTTTTCCATCAAACTGCCTGCCACCGATAAATGCCGCAGCAATCATCAGATATGCACTGATTCTTGCCGGTATGAAATTGACCACATCATCAAACTTTGCAGCAAATCTGCCAAAATACATATATTTATCATTTTTGTAGCCAAGCATGGAGTCCATCGTATTCACAGCCTTGTATACAAAGCCAAGCACCGGCCCGCCGATTGCCGTGTAAAGCATAGGTGCAATCACTCCGTCAGATGTATTTTCAGCTATCGTCTCAACTGCCGCCCTTGTGACACCTGCTGCATCAAGCACAGATGTATCTCTGCCAACAATCATGGAAACGGCCTTTCTTCCTGCATCAACTCCATCTGTCCTTAGCGCATCATACACCCTCATGCTCTCCACACGAAGACACTTTGTGGCAAGAATCTGCCACGTCATGACAGCCTCTACTATTACCCCGGCATACAGATTTATGCTGTATGCAGCCACAATAATAATTACCGACATTGCAAAAGTTGCAAAAATTACAGTAAAAGCAAGAAGCATGCCTCTTTTATATTTTATTAGATTTACTTTTTTTTCAGAGATATTATATCCGGCATCACAATTAAGCCTCTTATCGCAAAAAGAAATGAGTGAGCCGATAAGCCTGACCGGATGCGGTATAAAATGCGGATCTCCTATTAATAAATCAAGCACAAAGCCTGCTATAAATGCAAAAATATGATAACACATATGTTAGTCCTTCTTAAATAAATCATAGCGATATGGGCACTATTTCATTAAACACAATCTCATTGCCCTCAACCGCCACCTCACACGAGTAGCCACAGCCGTTTTTCACCTGGTAATCATAGTAATCCATATCACAGTAATGGCTCATTATCGCCATGATAGACCCTCCATGCACAAAAAATACTATTTGTATCTCTTTATCAGGAATAGCCCTCTTAAGCTCTAATGCCTGTGTGAGTGCCCTCTCAAAGCCACATATACTTCTTTTGCAAAACTCTTTTCTGCTCTCTCCGTTTGGAAAGGCAAGTGTTCCACCACTGTCAATCCATGCCTGATATGAGTCCCTGAAACGGATATCTGTGCTAAGCTCATTATAGCTTTTTAGCTCCCATTCACCGAAATCCATCTCTGCAAACTCTTTTACTGTATGAATTTTATGGTGCTGTGCGACCGGCAAAATAATCTCTGCCGTCTGTTTACAGCGCCTCATTGGGCTGGTAATAATTATCTGCTCCTTTAAGCTATTTTCCTCCAAAGCCTTGTATACACCATTATTTAGCGCATTTTTAAGCTCAAAAACTCCGGCTTCATCGAGTGGCTCATCTGTCCTGCCCAGATATCTGTGCTCTCTGTTTGAGACAGTGCAGCCGTGTCTTATAAAAATACAGTTTATTTTATTTTCTGACCGATTCCACATATTACGCGAACTACCTCGTCTGCTTTTTTTGCAAGCAGTATCTCTGCTCTGCCTGTCTGCTCCCTGTACTCTCTCTCAAACGCATCAAGAGGCACTATGCCGTTTCCAATCTCATCAGCAATGACTATTGTATCCTTATTTTCCTCTGCAAATTGCATAAATTTCAAAATATATTCCTGCAGTGGAAGATTTTTCTCAAGCACAGCCCTGATAAAATAATGAAATTTATCTATTATGAATACACGCTCATCATCGACTGGCAAATTCCATGGCCAGTCCTTGTATGATTCCTTATCATCACAAGCATCATCCTTTAGGAAAAAGCAGTCATACACATCATATTTTTCTGTTTTTTCTATCATATTTTCGAGCACATAATCAAGCTTTCCCTGTGCCACTCCGCCTATCACAAGCTTCATATTTTCTCCAATTCCAAAGTTTAAAATTCATAGTACAACTTTTATCAAAATTCTTATCCGTACCATTCCTATATTCAAAACAAATATACTAAATAATAAAAGAGACACCACCCAAAGCCACTGCCATGGCGCACTCACATATACACACAAAATACCCTGCCGTATCGCCTGTGATGCCGCCAAGCTCCTTTTTTGTTTTCACATAATAATACCAAAAGCTAAGTGCTGCCGCAATGATCATGGCCACCGCATAAGGCAGTGACACAATAAATAAAACAGCCATACACAGTGCAAGCTGGATGTATAGTGCTGCCCTGACAATCGTTCTGTGTGCAGTGTCTGCAAACATAAATAACAGTCCATCGCTTTTTGCCGATTTAAATGACACAACAGCTATTCCGCTTAAGCATCTTGCGATGAAAAAGCCTGCACAAAAAACAATAAATGCTTTATCATCCATTATCTGAGAAAAAGCTCCCATGAATAATAATCCGTAGGCTGCAAGCATTATAACGGCAAATGCTCCTATATGTGAATCCTTAAGTATTGCAAGCTTTTCCTCCCGCGGTTTGTATGAATGAAACGCATCCATTGTATCCATAAAACCATCTATGTGAAAGCCTCCCGTAACCGCTATCGGAATGAGTGCGCCTATGCATACATAGCAGATATCCGCCACTCCAAAATGAGAGTATATATATCTCCAAAGCATAAGAAGCAGTCCAATCACAGCTCCTATCCACGGAAAGAATACCAGCATGTACTTCATGTCATCATCATTCCATTTAAATTGTGGCATAGGTATCTTTGAATACATGGAAAAAGATACTATGCACGACCTTATTAACTTCATAATACACTTAACCTCCACACTGCTTCACTTAACCGTCACCGGAATGCCTGCAACCACCTCAACGACACGCTCTGCCATCGCAGCAAGCCCTCTGTTTACAATTCCCATTGCCTTTATGTAATTCATCGTTGATTGATCATAGCAGACTCCGTCTTCAAATACATTGTTTGTCACAATTACAAGCTCCGCAACATTTTCACTTAAGATACTTACCTCTTTTAACACCTTTTTACTCACACGGCTGATTTGAGCAGTCTCATAATCCTTCATATTTTCAGGGTCATCCAAAGACTCTTTTTCAGCTTCGGCAGCCTGCATACCGGAAGCATCTACAGGTGGAAACATCTCATTTGCCACAAGGTTTGACATACACTCAAGCAGTGCTGACCGCCCGGTTTTTAAATAGTTTTCAGATTGCAGCTTTTCAACTGCCTTTTTAATATCACGAGGCTGCTCGATGGTAATAAAGCCTTTTCCGGCACGAAGTCTTCTGTGCCTGTCTATCTTCCGCTGCCCCTCATCATCAAATACCTGCATGGTGGCAATGTAATATTTTTCTTTGCATCCTTTTTCATTTGACGCGTGACAAATATACTTTTCTGCATATGCTGATTTGCCGCTTCCGCTGCCGCCTGTTATAAGTGTAATCATCTATACGTACCTCTCATACTGTGATACCGAGATATCGTCGAAGGTTGTCCGGCCTTTGTATACGCTAAGTGCCATATCCAAAAGTGCAAACATCATCACGGCACCAGTTCCCTCTCCAAGCGCAAGGGATGCTCTTATGACCGGCTTTACGGAAAGTGCCTCACACAAAAGCGCCACGGCAGGCTCCCTGCCCTCATGTGATGGAATGATAAAATCAGTAACTCCGGAAAGAAGCCTTCCTGCTGCCAACGCTGAAACCATGCTTATCACTCCGTCGAGCACAACAGGAATATGGTATAATGCACCGCCTATACACACTCCAACAAGTCCTGCAATATCGAGTCCTCCGACTGTCATAAGTATCTCAAAGGTGTCCTTATTATATAAATCATACTTTTCTATTGCGCTTTCAATTACACGGATTTTTTTCTCAAGTCCACTGTCGTTTAGGCCTGCTCCTCTTCCTGTCACTGTGGCCACATCGCACCTTAGCATGGCGGCTGCCATTGCCGCGCTTGTGGTGGTGTTTCCTATACCCATCTCACCGGTTGCAATAATTCTGCAGCCGTCTGCCTTACACCCACGCACTATTTCTATACCTGCTGCAATCGCTTCAAGTGTCTCAGCCCTTGTCATGGCAGGCTCTTTTGCAAAGTTTCTCGTGCCCATGCGCACTTTTCTTTGAAGCAGCCCTTTAACACTCTCGTCACTGTTTATTCCTATATCCACAGGAATTGTATCAGCCCCTGCAGTCATTGCCATGCGTCCGACAGATGAAGCATTCCCTGCCATGGATTTTGCAACTGCAAGTGTCACCTCCTGTCCGGACTGGCTGATGCCCTCAGCGACCACCCCATTATCCGCACACATAATTATGACCGCCTTTTTTGAAATATCTATATTTTCATCTCCCAAAACAGCACCGATTTTAGCCGTTAAAAACTCAAAATCACCCATGCCGTCGAGCGGCTTTGCCACCGAATCCCAGTTTGAACGGATTTTTTTGTACATTTTTACATCAGGTGGCGTTATTTTTAATTTTTTTAATTCTTCAACTGTAAAATGGTCAGAAATAATATTGTTTTCAATCATATTTTGCCTCACGAAGCATGCCGTACACTGCATCCATATCCAGATACTCCCTCAGTGTATCCGCAAGCCTGTCATACTGTTTTTCCTTGAAGCTCTTATAGCTTACAATAGCGCTGTCATTCACATCAATGCCCTTTTTATCGGCAATATAATCCACTATCACCCTGGCTGCCTCTGCAGTATCAAAAATGCCGTGGATATACGAGCCATACACATTTCTGCCATCAGATATGACATTTTTTAACTCATTTTTCCTGTCAGCACAAGCCCCCTGCTCCTCTGAAGCTGTGCTATATGCGCTCTTACCCATATGTATCTCATAGCCCAGAAAGTGACAGCCTGAAAGCCTGCTCAATACACCATCTACATGTGCTATTTCACCGCTTGTCTGAAGCCGTGTCTTGCTGTCTTTTAGAACGGTATCTATAGGAAGAAGCTCCATGCCACGCATATATCCGCCCTCCTCAACACCGTCGGGGTCGGCTATTGAAGCCCCAAGCATCTGATAGCCTCCGCATATTCCAAAAACCGGAATCTCACAGGAAAGTTTTTTGACAGCGGCCTCAAGTCCGTTTTGTCTCATCCACAAAAGATCCCCCATCGTATTCTTGCTTCCCGGCAAAAATACTATATCCGGATGACGCAGCTCATTTACTGTTGACACATACCGCACTGTTACCTCGGACATCTGCTCAAAAACATTGAAATCCGTGAAATTTGATATTCTCGGATATCTGATGACCGCTATATCAATAAGCCCATCTGTCTTTTTGTCAAAGCGCTCTGTCAGGCTGTCCTCATCCTCAAGCTGTACATCCATATATGGCACCACTCCGGTGATTCGTTTTGAATAACAAAACCATAATATAGAAAAGAAATATGGCATCCATTAAA
>OGYM01001296.1_pt1 | contig 18310 bp, 16 predicted proteins | sample 1576491 | NCBI WGS metagenome assembly OGYM01 (sample SAMEA3541515, study PRJEB24748) | human gut metagenome | biome: human gut; feature: human-associated habitat; material: faeces | place: China | collected 2012 | reverse complement strand
GTTTCCCAGAGAATGTACCCCCGCGTCCGTGCGGCTTGCGCCAGTCACGCGGATGCCTCCGATAACGTGATATATTCCTCCAGATTCTTTCCATCAAGCTGTGAATTAAACAGCAGTCCGGTTCCGGCAAACCGTTCCTTCTGCATCTGTCTTGCCTGTTCCACCCGTGCCCGGATTGTCTTTGAAGATTCCGTTTTCTGTTTGGAGAAAAGCACCTTCTGCTTTACGCCTTTAACCTCCATCCGGATATCGATCCGGTCAAGCAACGGTCCGCTTACCTTGCTTTGATAACGGCGGATCTGCTGTTCCGTGCAACTGCATCTACGATAATCCGGGTAGTTTCCACACGGACAAGGATTCATCGCCGCCACAAACATAAAATCCGCTGGGAATTCATACGACGCCTGCACTCTCGATATCCGGATTCTACGGTCTTCCAAAGGCTGGCGCAGCACTTCCAACACGGGTTTGGAAAATTCCGGAAGTTCGTCCAGAAACAGCACCCCATAATGTGCAAAGCTCACCTCCCCTGGTGTCGGAACCCTGCCGCCACCGATCAGTGCATATTCCGAGATTGTGTGATGTGGTGCCCGGAACGGACGTCTGTGTATCAATCCCCCTTCCGGCGGTAACATCCCTCCGACACTGTATATCTTTGTCGCTTCCAGACTTTCTTCGAAGCTCATCTGTGGCAGGATCGTCGGCAGACGCTTCGCGAGCATGGATTTCCCTGCGCCGGCAGCACCGGTCAACAACACATTGTGAAATCCTGCCGCAGCAATCTCCATCCCCCGCTTGATGCTTTCCTGTCCTACTACATCAGAAAAATCAATATCATACAGATATTCCGATGTATCCACAGCCGGTTGCTCGACATTCGTATTCTCATATTCTTTTATTTCTTGGATATACTCCATGGTCTCCTTCAGGCTTGAAACACCTATAACCGATATTCCCTGCACCAAAGCAGCTTCCTGCACATTTTCTTTTGGAACAATGCAGCTTGTCATACCTTCTTCTCTGGCACAGATGACCATCGGAAGAACGCCCGGAATCGCTTTTATCGATCCGTCCAGGCTCAGTTCTCCGAGCACCAACGTCTGTTCCATCGGTAATTCCGCTGTTACGCCAAGTGACAGAAGCACGGCTGTTGCAATCGCAAGGTCATATCCGGAACCATCTTTTCTCATATCTGCCGGGGATAAATTGATTGTGATGCGCTTCGGTGGCAAATGAAAGCCTGAATTCTTAAGCGCAGTCCGCACGCGTTCCGATGACTCCCTGACAGACGATGACAGATATCCAACCATGGTAAATACAGGCAGACCATCATTCACATCTGCCTCCACATCGATCATCCTTCCGTCCACACCGTGAACCGCACAGCTTTTTACTTTACTAAACATATTCGCTCCCTTCTTCTCCAAGGGCGCTGACCAAGTTTATAGTATAAAAGAAAAGAACATCTGTCAACGAACAAAGTCTGAAACTTTTGTGAACGTTGCAAATGTTCCTTTCTATGATAGGTACCACTATTTATTAATACTTATTTCTTTTTCTGTACACTGTATCCGAATTTGCCAACATAATCACCAAGCGTAAAATACTGTCCGTGGGAATATGCAATCAAATCTGTCTTATTCAGGTCAAACTTTCCTGTCTCATCCATATATTTCTCATCCGCAAGTACGGCTGTTACCTCAGCTAAGAACATATCATGGGAGCCAAGCTCAATTACCTGTGTGACCTTACACTCAATATTGACCGGGCTTTCTTCAATGACAGGTACCGACACTGTCTGTGCCTTGCCCTTCGTCATCTTCATCTCCGCGAATTTATCTACATCTCTGCCTGATTTCACACCACAATAGTCCATCGCATAGCACAGATCCTTCGTCACTAAATTGATGACGAACTCTCCGTTTTTCGTAAGTAATTCATGTGAATATCTTGACTTTCGTACAGAGATCGATACCATCGGTGGATCGGAATTGATGGTTCCCGTCCATGCGATCGTGATAATGTCATCGATTCCATTTCCATCACCGGTTGTCACCATAACCGCCGGTACCGGATACAACATATTTCCCGGTTTCCAAACCTGTTTTGCCATTTTCTGCCTCCTGTTTTTTTATCTATTCAGGTAAATCAAAATACAATCATTCCGTTATTCCAGCAGACTCCGGATCTCCTGCATCTTGTAGTCCATCGCCGTAATCGTATCCGCGCACTTTTTTAACTCCTTCGCAATAATCTCCGGATGCTTCAGATTGTCCTTCTTATACTTGAGCTTATGATCAAGACTCGCCCAGAAATCCATCGCGATTGTCCGAAACTGCACTTCGACTTTCATATATTTTTTCTCATTTGACAAGAAAATCGGAATCTCCACAATCAGATGCAGACTTCGGTATCCGTTTGGCTTTGGATTCCGTATGTAATCCTTCACACATACAACCCGGATATCGTCCTGTTTTGTCAAAAGCTCTGATACCGTATAGATATCCTCCGGGAACGAACAGATCACACGTACACCTGCGATATCCGTCAGGTTCTCCTCGATATTTTCTATCGAGATTTCCAGACCTTTTCGTTTCATCTTCTCCACGATGCTGAGTGGTTTTTTCAATCTGCACCGGATTGACTCAAACGGATTTCGATTATACTGTGATGCAAACTCAGTATTCAACACCTTCAGCTTTGTCTCAATCTCCATCAACGCACACTCATAGTGCATCATAGATTCTATAAATGGCTGCATCGTCTGCAGCACCTTTTCCGGGTTGTCGGAGTTCATCAGAAGCTCCATACTCATATCTGTACTCCCGTTCATGTTACACACCTCTATTCTTACGAATCGTTTTCATAAATAATTCCTTTAATTTCCGGTCATAATCTCTGCCGATCTTATTCAGTGCTTCATGGCTGACAAATCCACCTGCCATCGCAGCATGTCCACCACCGGAACCAATTCCATCCAACGCCTGATAGATTAGTTTTCCTGCATCCACATCTGCCCGCTCACTGCGCACAGAGAATTTAATGCCATCCGAATTGATAGAGTAGACAACGGCTACATCGACCACATCCAAGGACAAAATAAAATCCGATATGATCGCAACAAGGGAATTCGGGCACTCAAATGGAATGTAGGTGAATCCAACATAATCAAACACTTCGATATGCTCGATTGCCGCACCATACGCCTTCAGATCCTGAAATTCTATCGTGGAATTATACATACTGTTCAGTTTTTCCGTACTGATATAATCGAACAGATATGCCATCATATCCATATCAAACGCGGTTGTTCCACGCACAAAATCTGCCGTATCCATCTTGATTCCATAAGCAAGTGCGGTCGCAACATCCTCATCCATCGGCACACCGCTTGTCTGAAAATACGACGCAACAATGCTGGCACAGGCACCAACAATACGGATATCCTCGAACTTGTAATCCTCTGTCTTCACAAACACCGGATGATGATCGACACATGCCACCTCATTGCCCAGAAGATCTGTCGTATTTGCATTCGGTTTCTGACAATCGACATGCACGATATAGTCCTCCGCCTGCATGTCCGGGATGTCATCATACGAATAAATCTCGATGCCAAACGTATCCATCATCTTTCTTGTATTAAACCGGTCAATACTGCCGACATAACAGATGGTCGATGTAATTCCATAATATTCCAGATATCGCTTCAAGCCAAATGCACTCGATATCGCATCCGGGTCCGGGAAATTATGTGTCTGTAAATATACCTTATGTCCTCTCAGAAGTTCAATCAACGCCTTCTGTTTTTCTTCTGCCACTTGCGCCTCCTGTTAACAATCAAAGCACAGCAATACATACGCTAAGATAAGCATTGCCGTCACTAAAACAAACTCGCAAAACCCACTGACAAAATACGAAAGTATCATGCCAATCGCCATAAATAAAATCGAATATCCAAATAATGCCTTCAATGCCGCCTCTTCATCATATTTGTTCTACTACATACTATGAGACAAACGGAGTGAAAAGACGTAATTTCGTTCAAATCCTAGATATTCTCACTTGCCTGATCAATCGCTTCTTTGATTTCTGGGCTGTCAATATCCACATCTGCTTTCTTACCCATGGCTGTTGCAATCTTATCGACAACCTCTGGAATCATGTCGATCACCTTGCTTACCGTGTCACCCTGCTTGACTGGAATCATCTTCGCATGTCCGTTCTGGATCACAAGTACCGCAGTTGGAGACATCTTACCGCCCATTCCGCCTCCAGCAGAGTTGGAACCGCCGTTTTTGCCAAATGCACCGGCAGCTACACCAAAATTCACATCCACCAATGGTAAAATAATTGTATCGCCTACCTTCGTTGGCTCGCCAACAACTGTCTTCGTTGTAAGCAGGGAATCCATCCCCTGAAATAAAGAACCAACTGTCTGATTAAAATCATTTGCCATCACTCATTACCTCCAATTTCTATATTATCTTACTGATTCATTACTTTCTTTGCAACTTTTAGTGTCCTCCAGATATTGATATTCAAGACAATCCGGAGCAGATATCCAAGCCGGATTCGGCCTTTCAGCTTCACATCCAGTTCCAACACCTTCTGTTCAAAATCCGGCTGCATTGACAGCCCTTTTTGATATACAAACGGCAGTAAGCTCAAATATCCGGTCACCTGCCCGGTCTTGTATGGCTCATCCATGCCGTAATGCACATAGCCCTTTACCTTGCGTGGCAAAATATGTTTCAATGTCCGCGGAATATATTTTTTCAGATATTCACGTGTCTTTACCGTACACGACAGATTCCAGAACTTCTGCAATCGCCGGAACTTTTTCTTCGCAGTCGCTGTCTTTTTCTCGATCTTGTCAGTCACACGCTCTGCGACCTTTCCTGGTGTGTGATTTATCACAAATGTCCAGACTTTCTTAATCTTCTCCCACACCTTCCGGCACAATATCTTCAATCTGCCCGATTGCTTCTTTTCTTCTTCCGACAGATTGTCCGGTTCGTCCAGATCAAAGATTTCATGCTCTGGTGCTTCCTCTGTCTTTGTTTCTATATCATCCTCATTTATGTCTGTCTCTGGAAGTGGTATCGTCGGAATCTCTGTAATAGTCCCATCTGACTCATCCGTTTTCTCCGATTCACTTATTATCTTCTGTGAACTATTTTCTATACTATCCTTTCGCTTTACCGGTTTCTCACAGATTGCATCATCGTCCTCATCCACGTCGATATCATCCCACGCGTCGTCGAATCCCTCATCAGCGAGATGTTCCACCTCACGCTCTGCTTCTTCTGCCTTCTTCTTTCCAAGCCTAAACCATAACAGCCGTATCTCCTGTTTCAGTTTATCCTTCTCCCGGCTCTGGTCATACAACACCCGGACACTTAAGATCAGATACCGTACCTTTGCTTTTGCCTGTAATGTCTTCCCACCCTGATACGAGATATCTGCCTGATACCGGATCGGGCAAAATAAAATCAGCATCACAAGCAAGAGAAGCATTCCTATGATACCAAGGAGGATCCATCCGATTATTTTTAAAATAAGTAACAATACATGCAGCATTCCTTACCTTACTCCTACCTGTGGTTCTTTCACTTCTATCAAAAGAAAAAATCCTCTACCTTCCATTCTTCCCCGGTTTCATCATACATATCCTGTATGATCTGCAATACGAGCTGTTCTGCCACTTCTTTGCCTCTTGCAAAGCCGACAACACGTATCCGGGAATCCAGCTTCCTATATGGTTTTTGTAACAACTGATTATATGGATAAATCTCCAGCAATCCATCCTGCAATAACGGCAACACGATCACATACAGATTCCGGACAGGCTTATGCCGCCTGATTCTTTTCCTGATCCGTGCCTGTTTTCGCTCTGTAAGATTGTATGTATAACATTTATCAGCAAAAATCACGATTACTCCTCTATCATCTCTGAAATCAGCTTATTACATGCCATAAGTTCGCTGTCATCCTTACAATTCTCAATTACATAATCAAAATAATCCCGGATCTCCTGCTGTGTATTCATGAAGATCGGCATTGCAGCAAGAAGCTTACACATCATACTACGGTAAACCGGTCTCTTCACACTCGAAAACAAATCGCCAAGTTCCTTTACAAGTGCTTCCTTCTTTGCTGTGATATACGCATGATCTGCGGTTTCTGTCTTTCTAGAAACCTTGTCAAGATCAATAAACAAGCTTGTAGAAAGCAGCTTGCTTACCTTATCCAGACGGTCAAATGTCTCTGTCAGTGCAAGGCTTTCAATCTGCTCGGCTTTTCCAACGCGAATCTCATCCAGCACTGCTTCCAATATCACGATAGATTCATACACGCGCTCCTGCACACCTTCGATTGTGAAAAACTCATCCATCACCTCATCCGGTAACTGATCGATCGTCTCTGCCTTTACACACGCCTTGATAATGCGAAGTGCTGCTGCATACCCCGGTACATCTTCTTCGTTCTTCTCATATGCTGCATCAATCGTAAGTAGGATCGTATACACATCATTTATGACTTCCTGTAACAGCATAAACGCTGACACTTCGTTGTTGATGATCGTCGCAGCCTGATTCAGACGCTTCGTCAGATCCTCAAACTCCGGCAGCGTGAGTGCCGCATAATCAGCCTCTGCAAGATCGGTATAAACATGATATAAAAATGGATACTCCGTCTCAAATCCCTTTGGCTTCTTCAAAAGCACTGCACTGCGCAGCATATCAACAAACTCATCCACAGAGGTTGTCTCGCCCTCCTCATAGATATTGAGTGTTGAATTGACAATATCATAAAACTTATTCTTCGTCATACGAACCGGAAGCTGCGCCATCAGAAGCTGTAATTTACTGTTTATAACAACCGTATCATTCTCTGCAAATACATAGGCAAACATCTTCTCAGAAAGCCCTTTTGCATCAACCGGTGCCACTTCATCACGCACGGCAGCCTCCACACGGTTTAACACATACTCATAAATCTCATATGCATCCGTGTAAGCGGTCAGAATATGCATCTTATATTCTACATTGCTACGAAGCTGTGCGATTGCTTCCATAGAATCTTCGTCCACTGCCTCGCGCTTAACCAGATGACGGTCTAACAAGCCTGTCAGAAGTGCAAAATATTTGCAGACATCCGTGTTCTTGTCATCCTGCTCATCACAGACTTCCTTCATCGTGTAATAATTCATGCTTCCTTTTACAGTCGCATAGCAGTTATACTGTCTTCCAAGCAGTTCTGCATATTCTGGAAGTTTCTTGTCTAAGTCTTTGTCTCTCTGTATATCTGTCACTAATTTCTTACATGTTGCTATCATTATATCAGTCTCCTATTTCACATGCTCATGCGTAAATAAATGTTCGTTACAATACTCATAATTTCCGTTACATTTTGAGCAGAACCGAAACTCCAGATCATCGCCATCCCGCTCCGTTCTTCCACAGATTGCACATTTGTGCTTCGTGATGTTCGATGGATATCCCATCTGCTGTGCCTTGTGACGCCGGTCTGCCTCTCCGTTTACCTGTCGAGAGAGATTCTCCACGCGACGATCATAATCCCGTTTTCTTCGTTTCGCTGCCGCCTTGCTGTTCGAGCTTCGCATACCGACACCCCGCCCCATAATCAGGTAGAATATAAAGAAATTCACCAGATACGCAATGATGGAACCACGGTTCAACGTACTTGTGGTTGGCCGCATAAATTCATATGCCATCAATCCCATATCTATAACTGCGACCCAGAAAGCACGGATTGGAATGAAAAACATAAACAACACACGTGCATCCGAATACATCAGTGCAAACGCTAAGAACAATCCATAATCAAAGTAATACATTGCCCATATTCCAACATCCATCATGCCAAGAATGGAACCATTTGCATAATAGTAAATACTGATGCCTAACATGATGACCGTATTCCAGAACCATGCACCAAATATATAAAGGTTAAACATAAATGTTCCCATGGCCTGTTCGATCTGTTGTCCAAACAAAATCAATATAAATATCATCAGTATTCCAACTAAATTCAGATCTCCCGGTGGTGAAAATACCCATGTGAATAGCCGCCAGAACTGGTGCTGTTCCATAATCGCATACGGGGAAAAAACAAGCTTGACGGCAAACGTCGGTACAAACGCCCATAATATATATGAGATTGCCATCACAACTGCGATCTTGATCGGGAGATTTCGAATTGCAAATTTACCAAATTTTTTCTCTAACTTCACAAAAAAACTCAAATTAAATTTTCCTCACTTTCACTTTGCATATCAATTCGATATTATACCCTATATACATAAAAAAAGCAATCGCCACGCGCGGATTCTCCGTCTGTGGCAATCACTTTTCTCATACACTTCTATCCCATTTTCACCAATCTGTTTCTATGACTGTTTTTCTTTCTCCGGCGGAATCCGGATGATTGTTCCAAGTGGCACCCGCAGATCGTAAAGCTCCCGGTTATACTGCATCAGATCCGCAATATCCGTATCAAATTCCCCGACTAAGCTTCCTAGTGTCTCTCCAACCTTCGCCGTATAATAACGCCTCTCTTCTTCCTCATACACCTCTGTCGGAATACAGATTTCATCTCCTGGCTGCAGATTATAGACATTGACATATGGATTCTCTTTCAGGATATCAATCAGGCGGACACCATACATTTTTGATAATTTGTACAGCGTATCTCCAGCAACGACTTTGTGTACGGTTCCCTTGCATTCATGCTCCATAGCGCATATCTCCATACTCATTTCTGATTATTTTATTCTTAATAGGAAGAAAATGTTCACAATTTTTCTGTTGAAATTCATGATTCTTTCCTATATAATGTCAGATGTCGAAAAATACAGAAATATGAAATGGGAAATAGTAAAAGAGGTAATTATTAAATGAAGAGATTAGGAATCGATATTGGTTCGACCACAGTCAAGGTTGCTGTGATTGACGAAGAACATAACATATTATTTTCGGAATACAAGCGTCACTTTGCAAATATCAAAGAGACATTAAAGGAGCTTGTAGAACATGCCAGCAAGGAGCTTGGAAATGTTGAAGTTGCTCCTACGATCACCGGTTCCGGTGGACTTGCATTGGCACAGGTCATCGGGATTCCGTTTGAGCAGGAGGTTGTCTGTGTATCAGAAGCTCTGACTGACTATGCTCCACAGACGGATGTTGCGATCGAGCTTGGCGGCGAGGATGCCAAGATCATCTATTTTACAAACGGTGTGGAACAGCGTATGAACGGTGTATGTGCCGGCGGTACCGGTTCCTTTATCGACCAGATGGCATCCCTGCTCCAGACAGACGCTTCCGGACTGAATACATACGCGAAGGACTATGACACAATCTACCCGATTGCAGCACGTTGTGGTGTATTCGCAAAGACTGATATCCAGCCACTCATCAACGAAGGTGCAACAAAGCCAAACCTTGCAGCTTCTATCTTTCAGGCGGTTGTCAACCAGACGATCAGTGGTCTTGCCTGTGGTAAGCCAATCAAAGGAAATGTTGCATTTTTAGGTGGTCCTCTCCACTTCCTCGACCAGCTCAAGGAGGCGTTCGTACGGACACTGAATCTGACACCGGAGCATATTATCGCACCGGGACATTCGCATCTGTTCGCGGCTGTCGGTGCAGCACTTCAGGCAAAGGAAGAAACACACTATACATTGGATGAGATCAGCGGAAAGCTCACTGCTGATCTTAAGATTGCTGTGGATGTAGACCGTCTTCCACCGCTGTTTGCATCGCAGGAAGACTACGACGCTTTCATCAAAAAGCAGGAGAAAAATAAAGTATTACGTTCCGACCTTGCCACCTACAAGGGGAAATGTTTCCTCGGTGTCGACGCCGGTTCCACAACAACAAAAGTCGCACTGGTTGCCGAGGATGGCAGTCTGCTCTATGATTTTTACAGCAGCAACGATGGTAGTCCTCTTCGGACAACCCTGCGTGCCATGAAAGATATCTATACAAAACTCCCGGATGGCGTGGAGATTGTAGCCGGCTGCTCTACCGGATATGGAGAAGCCTTAATTAAGTCTGCTCTCATGCTCGACTATGGTGAGGTAGAAACAATCGCCCACTACACTGCCGCTGCATTCTTTGATCCGGACGTGGACTGTATCTTAGATATCGGTGGTCAGGATATGAAATGTATCAAGATCAAGAATGAAGTCGTCGACAATGTCATGCTGAACGAAGCATGTTCCTCCGGCTGTGGCTCTTTCATCGAGACATTTGCCAAATCGTTAAATTATGATGTGAAGGATTTCGCGAAGATCGCACTTTTCGCAGAAAGCCCGATTGATCTCGGAAGCCGTTGTACTGTATTTATGAATTCCAAAGTAAAACAGGCACAGAAGGAAGGCGCAAGCGTCGCAGATATCTCTGCAGGTCTTGCTTATTCCGTTATTAAGAACGCCCTTTTGAAGGTAATCAAGCTGACCGATCCGAAGTCACTTGGCAAAAATATCGTCGTACAGGGCGGAACCTTCTATAACGATGCGGTTCTTCGAAGCTTCGAGCTTATCTCCGGCAGGGAAGCAATCCGTCCGGACATCGCCGGTATCATGGGAGCCTTCGGTGCAGCCCTGATTGCGAGAGACCGTTATGAGGAAGGCGACCAGACGACCATGCTCTCCAAGGAGGCGATGGAGGCACTCACCTACGAGACGAAGATGGCGCGTTGTAAGGGATGTACGAACAACTGTCTCCTTACAATCAACCGTTTCACAGGCGGAAGACAGTTCATCACGGGTAACCGTTGTGAACGCGGTCTTGGTTTAAAGAAAAACCAGCACAACATGCCGAACTTATTTGAATACAAATTTAATCGTTTGTTCTCCTACGAACCGCTGACCGAAAGTGAAGCATATCGTGGTATCATCGGTATTCCACGTGTCCTGAATATGTATGAGAACTATCCGTTCTGGTTTACATTCCTGACGAAGCTCGGCTACCGGGTACTGCTCTCTCCGAAATCATCGAGAGACATCTATACCCTTGGTATCGAGTCTATCCCAAGTGAGTCGGAATGTTATCCAGCAAAGATCTCGCATGGTCATGTTATGTGGCTGTTGAAGCAGGGAATCAAGACAATTTTCTATCCTTGTATTCCTTACGAGCGTAACGAGACACCGGATGCAAACAACCACTACAACTGCCCGATTGTCACAAGCTACGCAGAGAATATCAAGAACAACATGGAAGAGGTTTCCGCACCGGATGTCACCTACATCCGTCCGTTCCTTGCACTTGATAATAAAGATGCACTAAAGGATCGTCTGCTGCGTGAATTCTCGAAATATACAAACGTCACAAAGGAAGAAATAAACGAAGCGGTTGAGGCTGCTTATGCAGAGGCAGATGCAGTCAAAGCGGACATTCAGAAAAAGGGTGAAGAGACGATCGCTTATCTGGAGAAGACCGATAAACTCGGTATCGTGCTTGCCGGTCGTCCATACCATCTGGATCCGGAGATCAACCACGGACTTCCGGAGCTTATTAACTCGTATGATATCGCTGTTTTAACAGAAGACTCTGTTGCTCATCTTGCCAAAGTAGAACGTCCTTTGATCGTATCCGATCAGTGGATGTACCACTCCCGTCTGTACAAGGCGGCAAACTACGTCAAGTCAAGCAGGAATCTGGAGCTGATCCAATTAAACTCCTTCGGCTGTGGGCTGGACGCTGTTACAACGGACTGTGTCAACGATATTCTGACAAACTCCGGTAAAATCTATACCGTATTAAAGATTGATGAGGTCAGCAACTTAGGTGCGGCACGTATCCGTATCCGTTCGCTGATCAGTGCAGTCAATGTCAGAAGAAAGCATAACTTCACACCATGTCCGATGCCAAGCAATTATAACCGTGTAGAATTCACAACAGATATGAAGGATTATACCGTATTGGTACCACAGCTCTCCCCAATTCATTTCAATGTATTGGCTCCGGCAATGCGCCATATGGGATTAAATATTGAGATTCTTCCGGATGCAACTAAAGAAGTCATTGATACCGGATTAAAATATGTGAACAATGACGCCTGCTATCCTTCTTTGATCGTTGTCGGTCAGATGATGCATGCCATCACATCCGGCAAATATGACATCAATAAACTGGCACTTATTATGACACAGACCGGTGGCGGCTGTCGTGCAACAAACTACGTTGGCTTTATCCGTCGTGCACTTGCGAAGGCCGGCTACCCACAGATTCCGGTGATTGCACTCTCGGTACAGGGCTTTGAGAACAACTCCGGTTTCGTATGGAATATGAAAACGGTCAAATGCGCGATGCAGGCACTTGCAATCGGTGATCTGTTCATGCGCGTTGTCTACCAGACTCGCCCATACGAGAAAGTAAAGGGTTCTGTCAATAAGCTGCACCGCAAATGGGAGCATGCAGCCATCCGTTGCATGGAAAATGGCGGTCGCGGATTCAGTAAACTGGTACATGATATCGTCAAAGATTTTGACAACGTACCTTTGAATGAAGATGTCAAGAAGCCACGTGTTGGTATCGTTGGCGAGATTCTTGTTAAGTTCCTCCCATCTGCCAACAACCACTTAGTAGAGCTTCTGGAGGCAGAAGGTGCCGAAGCAGTTATGCCGGATCTGCTGGACTTCTTCCAGTACTGCTTCTACAACAACAATTACAAATACGAATATCTTGGCAAGACAAAGAAATCTGCAAGAAACGGTAACCTCGGTATCGCTGCACTCGAAGCTCTGCGCCACCCGGTAGTCAGTGCTTTAAAGAAGAGTAAGCGGTTCCATCCACCAGTGCACATCAAGACGCTGGCAGAATATGCCCGTCCGATCGTATCCATCGGTAACCAGACCGGTGAAGGCTGGTTCCTGACCGGCGAGATGGTCGAGCTTATAAAGAGTGGTGCCAGCAACATCGTATGCTGTCAGCCATTTGCCTGTCTGCCAAACCACATTGTCGGTAAGGGTGTTATCAAATCCCTGCGTCATGCTTATCCGGATGCCAACATCGTCGCAATCGACTATGATCCGGGTGCTTCTGAAGTCAATCAGGTAAACCGTATCAAGCTGATGCTTGCAACGGCAAGAAAGAACATGGAAGAAAACGATAACAAATAAAGCAACAAAAAAGAAACGGTTTTCAAATTGAAAATCGTTTCTTTTTTATTGCTATGCAAATGAAACTTCCAAAGGAAAAATGATTCTCTCCTCTTCCCGATTCAATTAAGAATCCAGCAGGAAATCTGCCAGAATCACATTGCTGACATCAATCCCGGCATCCGTCAGATAAATTCGGTCACCTTCGCTTGCCATGAAGCCTTCTCCGATATATTTATTCAGGACGCTTCCATATACCTCATAGATATCTTTATTGAATCGTTCCTTGAAGTCCTCCCGGCTCACGCCACAGGTCATCCGCAGACCAAGGAACATGAATTCCTCCATCCGTGCATCTATGTAGATATTCGTCACATTCTCACGCAATGTCCGCGTCGTATCGTTATACAGAAGCTCCATATTATCTGTCTCTACAAACTTGTCAGACAGGTTTTCCATCAGCTCAATATATTTGAAGATATCGCGCATGTTGTTGAACCGTTTCCCCTGGAAATACGAGGATGCGCCAATACCAAAGCCGATATACTCGCCGCCCGTCCAGTAAACCATGTTATGCTTGCACTCATATCCCGGCTTTGCATAATTGGAAAATTCGTAACGGTCATAACCGTGTGCCGCCAGAAGCTGTTTCGTAATCTCATACATCCGGCGATCCACCATCTCCGGTGGCAGTTCACTTAAGATCTGCGGATCTTTTGCAAACGGCGTACCCTCCTCGATACTCAAGGAATATGCAGATATATGCTCTGGTCCAAACTCAATTACACGGGACAACGTATCGACATAAGTATGAATCGTCTGCCCCGGAAGCCCGGACATAATATCAATGTTAATATTCTGAAATCCCGCGCGTCTCGCTGCATTGTAGCTTGCCACAAACTGGTCAAAATTATGAATTCTTCCCAGTTTCTTTAACATATCATCATCGCAAGACTGTAACCCGATGCTGATCCGGTTAATACCTGCCGCCTTATAGCCATTTAACTTCTGATGGCGCAACGTCCCCGGGTTCGCCTCGATCGTCACCTCAGCATTCTTCTCCACATGGAAATACCGGCGGATAAATGCCATGATATTTGTGATCAGGGATTCATCTAACAGGGATGGTGTTCCACCCCCGATAAAGATACTTCGCACCCCGTAGTCTGCAACGATTGGCGCATACATCTTGATCTCCTGACACAGGCAATCAACATAGCGAAGCATCGTTCCATAGCTTTCCCCATCAAACGACAGGAAATCACAGTATTTGCATTTTACGACGCAAAACGGTATATGAACATATAAGCTCACATATTTTTTCATTCGTTTTTCCTACTCCTCATCTAACTTCAGTACACTCATAAACGCCTTCTGTGGAATCTCTACGTTTCCGACCTGACGCATACGCTTCTTTCCTTCCTTCTGCTTCTCCAGGAGCTTTCTCTTACGCGAGATATCTCCACCGTAGCATTTTGCAAGCACATCCTTACGCATCGCCTTGACCGTCTCTCTGGCAATAACCTTGGAACCAATGGCTGCCTGAATTGGGATCTCAAAGAGCTGTCTTGGAATCTCCTCTTTTAACTTCTCACACATCTTTCTGCCACGCTCATAAGCAGTATCCTTGTGCAGGATAAAGGAAAGTGCATCGACTTCTTCTTTATTGATCAGGATATCCAGCTTGACAAGATCGGAACGGACATAGCCCTTCATCTCATAGTCAAATGATGCATATCCGCGCGATCTGGACTTTAACGCATCAAAGAAATCGTAGATGATCTCATTCAGTGGCAGATCGTATTTTAAGAGCGCACGTGTCGTCTCCATATATTCCATGCTCTTGTAGACACCACGGCGTTCCTGACAAAGCTGCATGATCGCACCGACATATTCTGTTGTCACCATGATCTCCGCACTGACAAATGGCTCCTCCATATATTCGATCGTCGAAGGGTCCGGCAGGTTTGATGGATTCGTCAGCTCCATTACCTCACCGTCTGTCTTATGCACACGGTAGATAACGCCCGGTGCTGTTGTCACCAGATCCAGATTGTATTCGCGCTCTAAACGCTCCTGAATGATCTCCAAATGAAGCAAACCAAGGAATCCACAACGGAAACCAAAGCCGAGTGCAATGGAAGTCTCCGGCTCATAGCTTAACGATGCATCGTTTAACTGCAACTTCTCCAAAGCATCTCTCAAATCCGGATATTTCGCACCATCCGCCGGATACAATCCACAGTAAACCATCGGATTTACTTTCTTATAACCTGGCAACGCCTCTGCACATGGGTTGTCCGCATCCGTGACGGTATCACCAACCGTCGTATCCTTTACATTCTTCAGACTGGCAGTAATGTATCCAACCATACCGGCTGAAAGTTCATCGCATGGGATAAACTGTCCAGCTCCGAAAATTCCGACCTGTACAACCTCTGCCTCTGCTTCGGTTGCCATCATACGGATATTCGTTCCTTTTTCCACTGTACCGTCAAACACACGGCAGAAAATGATAACGCCCTTATAGGCATCATATAAGCTGTCAAAAATCAGTGCCTTGAGTGGTGCATCTGCATCGCCCTGTGGTGCTGGTATCTTTGTCACGATCTGTTCCAATACTTCCTCAATATTCGTACCATTTTTTGCGGAGATCCGAGGAGCATCGTGTGCCTCGATTCCGATCACATCCTCAATCTCCGCTACAACACGATCCGGATCTGCGGATGGCAGGTCAATTTTATTGATGACCGGCATGATCTCCAGATTATGATCTACTGCCAGATAACAGTTTGCCAGTGTCTGTGCTTCAATTCCCTGCGCCGCATCGACGATCAGGATTGCACCCTCACAGGCTGCCAGACTCCGGGATACCTCATAGTTAAAATCCACATGTCCCGGCGTGTCGATCAGATTGAAGATATATTCCTCTCCATCCTCTGCCTTGTAGACAATACGCACAGCCTGTGCCTTGATCGTAATGCCTCGTTCCCGCTCAAGATCCATATTGTCTAACACCTGATTCTGCATCTCACGGCTTGTGAGTAGTCCGGTCTTCTCAATGATCCGGTCCGCCAATGTTGATTTGCCATGATCGATATGTGCAATGATACAGAAATTTCGTATTTTACTTTTATCCAAATGTGCCATATACTTTTACAACCTCATAATTTCCGATTTCCTGTCACCACAAAACGCATGATGACCCGCGTATATCAGTACGCTCTTAGTTGTCAAAAGTATACCACACTTTCCTACTCTTGTGCAATCAGCACTTTATAGAGAATTGCGCCAAGTGGCACCATTGCGTTTTTCGCCTCAGCAACCGTATTGGTCTGTGCTCCAACTTCAATCAGGGATGAACGCGGCATTTTATTTAAGTTAAAACAGTACCCCCGCACATAGATGCGACGCATCAGATCCCCATACAATTCTTTTCCTGCCAGATGCATCTGCAGACTGAATGCCAGATTCTCCTGCCGGTATGGATTGTACAGATAATCAATCTCCCCATTCTCATTTGTCCGGCTCATGCCATTTAAAAACATGATCTGCGCAGTCGGCACACCATCGATGTCCCGTACAAGCCGCACATCCTCCCGGACGCCATCCCGATGAATATCCAATACCACCTCAATCGACGGATACTGCTGCAAGATCGCATCTATACCATCACTTGCATAATCATACGCCAGGCTTCGATCCTCTACTCCATCCACCACATCATAGACAGTACGGTCATGATAAACCGGAATACCATAATCTTCCTCCAGAATGCGTGTAAGCTCATCCCCCAGTCCGATCACAGTATCCTCGATCACACCCGGACGGCTGTCCGCAAACGTTTCACTGCCATGTGTATGATAAATCAGGACTTTATACTCCCCCGAAGCGGGATCAATATGCAGATCTTTTGATAACAGCGTATCCGCAGCCAGCTCCTCCGCGGTAACATTCGTAGAACTATCGATTGTATAACAGTTTCCGACCAGGAAATCATAATTATTTAACTGTTCCATCGAATATGTAATACCCGCTGGGATGGAAAGCGGTTGCACCATAGTTTCTGCAGTCTCCGCATCTCCATCGGAAGCGACTGTCACCGCTTCGGTCGTCGTTTCCGTTTCTTCGCTTCCGGTCTCACACGAAAAAGCCGTCTCGGTATCCATGCCGGTCGAAACGGCGACCTTATCCCACCGGTTTCCGGTCGTATCCACCTCCGAATCCGCAAGCACCGGAACAAACAGATTCCGAAGCTTCGAACCGGTCGTATCCACATGCAGGACAGGCGCCACAGTCTCTTGGAAGAACGCCTGTGCCTGACCGGATAGCATTGTAACATCCAGCCGTACCAGTACACCCAGACATAATGCACATACCAGACACGTCAATATAATTTTCACCCAATTTCTCTCCATACCTTAAATATATGCAGAGCCACCGGTATTATGTTAGAAAACGGTTGATTGCCTCTGAGATTGTAAAGCTGACACGTGCTCTGCCATACGAATATGCTGCTGCAAACGCCGGCGATCTTCTTTTCCCATCTGATTCGAATCAGGAGTTCGGACATACAGAGCTGTAAAGGTCCCACCAAACGCCTTTGCCATCGTTGCCGCCGTCCGCACGATCTTTGCATTGGAGGGAGAGGACGACAGACACGCCAGAATATGTTCAGTGGGTGGGTCGTTCTGATTCATAAAGATCACCTGCCTTGCCCACAGTATAGCACAATTTGATGGTCACGACCACCAGCCACGTCTTTTTCCTTCCTGTCGAAGGATCTCCTTCCGCATGTGATCCAACGCATCTGCTGCCCAAAAGCCACTCAACATGACTCCAAGAACCATCAACAACAAAACGACATCCATATGATCCGTCCTATCCTTTTTAAAGCCGGAAACACTTCTGGATCGATGCGTATTTTCCCAAAACCAGCATACTTTCATCCCGGCACAGCTGCGTATCCGGCGTGATGTTCATATCAAGCTTTCCGTCTTTTTTCAGCGCAAGAATATTGATGTTATACTTTTTCCGGATATTGATCTCACCGATCGTGCGATCCGTCCATTCCGGCGGAATGGTCACTTCCATGATGGCGTGGTCGTCCTGCAGCTCGATATAATCCAGAATGTGTTCGGAGCTGTATCGGATCGCTGCCCACTTTGCCAGCTGCTTTTC
>OGYM01001284.1_pt1 | contig 18454 bp, 15 predicted proteins | sample 1576491 | NCBI WGS metagenome assembly OGYM01 (sample SAMEA3541515, study PRJEB24748) | human gut metagenome | biome: human gut; feature: human-associated habitat; material: faeces | place: China | collected 2012 | reverse complement strand
GCTCCCACGCCGCTGCGTGCCAGCGCTTCCACCGTATAGCCGCCCACGCCGCCGAAGGCGGCGGCGCGCCGAACGGGGGTAAAGCTGTCGCAGCGCGCCGCGCTGCTTACTTGATATAGGGACGTTATATCGTCACTATGGTTAGAATACTGCCTGAAATCCAGCACAATTGCTGCATCAAGCGCTATCCTGATGGCGGCGTGGAAGTGATTGCTTGCGAGGCTGCTATCTTCCGCGAACGCGGATGGGAAGCGGCCGACAAATGGGCGCCGGAGCCGCGCGAAAGCGCGAGCGAAGCGCCCGATGTCGCCGCGAATCTGGCGCGAGCAAAGCGCAGGGCGCGCACCATGGTGCGCGATTATGCGCGGGCGAACGCCTTCCAATATTTTGTGACGCTGACGCTCGATGCGGCGCGTGTCTCTGACCGCTACGATATCGACGCGTGCACGCGTGACATTCGCACGACGCTGGACAATCTTGTCCGGCGCAAGGGGCTGCAATATGTCCTTGTGCCGGAAGAGCACAAGGACGGCGCGATTCATTACCATGGCTTCATCAATGCGGCGCTGCCGCTCGAGGACAGCGGCACGCTGTCCAAGGGCGGCGGAAAGCCGCGAAAGCCGCGCTCTGCGCGACAGCGCGAGCAATGGCTTTCAGAGGGCTGGAACGTCGTTTACAACGTTCCAGCGTGGAAATTCGGCTTCTCGACGGCAATCGCGCTTTACGGCGAGCGTGACGCCGCGATTGGATATGTTTGTAAGTACATCACGAAGGCGCAGCGCAAAATTGGCGGGCGGTGGTATTACTCTGGCGGCGGTCTGGCTCTGCCCGCGGTCGAATACTGCGACGTTGCCTTTGAGCAACTTTCCGCTGCTGCGGTCGATCATCGTTTTGCTGTTGACGCTCTGGGCTGTGAGATGGTAAGATTCTATACAAGGGGGTGGGATGATGAGGCCGCAGCATATCTTGGAACGGTTTGAAATCAACCAAAGGCGCGCGGGTGCGAGGGATTTTCTCGCGTTGACGTATCGCGTCGCAGCTGGTGAGCGAGTTTCCGAGGTGGTGCATGACCTTGCGCGGCAAGCTGGCATGCCAACGGTTGCCATCTATTCGCGCATGAAGCGCGATCTTGCGCCGCTGCTCAACGCAAACTTGCTGCAGCTGCGCGCGGTCGGTCTCGGCCTGCGCGAGCGCACGACGACAGAACTAGCAAAGGCGTGTGCAAAATTTTGTTGAAAACTGGGTTTACAATTTCGGGTTTGTGAAGTGGGCGCGGGGGCGTTGCGCTGCAACGGCTGCGCCGTGTGCGGCTGCGCGTCGCTGCGCTCTTTTTGTTGGGAAAGGATGGATTTTTTGACGACGGAATATCTTTTGAACCGCGAGGTTGAGCAGGTTCTCGGCTGCTTGACTGACGCAAACCGGCTTGTGCTGCAAGTGTGCTTGCACACAGGTTTACGTGTGGGCGACGTGCTTGCGCTGCGCACGGAGCAGCTGAAGCCGCGCTTCTGGGTGACGGAGGCAAAAACAGGAAAGCGGCGCATGGTTGGGCTGCCTGAGCCGTTGCTCGCGGCCATCCGCGAACAGGCGGGGGAAGTGTGGGCTTTTCCGGGGCGCAGCGGCGACAAGCCGCGATCGCGACAGGCTGTTTGGAAGGATTTGAAGCGCGCCGCTCAGGCGTACCGGCTGCCGCAGAACGTTGCGCCGCATAGTTTCCGAAAGATTTATGCCGTAGATTTGCTCGAAAAGTACGGAGATATCGAGCGCGTGCAGCGCGCGTTGAATCACAGCAGCCCGAGCGTGACCATGATTTATGCTATGGCTGACAAGCGTTTGGCGGCTGGAACGCTGCGCAAAGCTGCGCGGTGCGGCAAGAGGTTGACATAATTACGCTTATGCATAACGTAAACTTCTTGTTGACGTTTCGCGCTGCTGGTGGTATGGTAGAAAAAACGTCGCGGGAAGGAGGCAGTCCCCGCGATTCGGCAAAACAGGTATTTTGGCGAGCTCGACTTTGAGAATGATATCCCCGAAGGGGATATTACTTTTCTGAATTGAATTCGGCAAAATAAAAATTTTGCCGAATTTAGAGGAGGGGAAAACCGCCGAAAAGCCCGTTTCAGGCCTTCCGGCGGTTTTCTGACAGTTTGGTTGCGCAAGTGACCGTTTTGCGATCGTGAATGCACTTTGCGTGCTCACACGCTTATGCTGTATTCGTTTCACCGCTTCACGTGCCGAATACAGCCTTGAGCGCCTCGCGGATGTTCTTGACCGGGATCGTCTCCAAACCGTTTTGCTTCTGCACATCGTCGCGCACATGCGCCGGAATGATGCAGCGCCGGAATCCCAGCCGCGCGATCTCCGACAGGCGCTGATTCAAATGACTCACCGAGCGGATCTCTCCGGACAGGCCGACTTCGCCAACTGCTGCCAGATCACTGCCGACCGGCAGATCCTTATAGCTCGACGCGATCGCAAGGATGACCGCCAGATCCGTTGCCGGCTCGTCCAAGCGCAGGCCGCCGACGACATTGATGTATGCATCGCAGCTCGACAGCGAAAATCCCGCGCGCTTTTCCAACACAGCCAGCAGCAGCATCGCGCGGTTGTAGTCGATGCCATTGGCGTTGCGCCGCGCGCCGCTGTAGCCAGACGGCGTGATCAGCGCCTGCACCTCTGCAAGCACCGTACGCGAGCCTTCCATGACGCCAACAACGCACGTGCCCGGTGTATTGCTCGGCCGTCCGGATAGTAATATTTCAGACGGGTTTGTCACCTCACGGAGACCAAAATCCTCCATTTCAAAGACACCGATCTCGTTTGTTGACCCGAATCTGTTTTTGGCCGCACGCAGGATGCGATATGCAGTACTCTGGTCGCCCTCAAAGTACAGAACGCAGTCGACCATGTGCTCGAGCACCTTCGGTCCCGCGATGCTGCCCTCCTTGTTGATGTGGCCGACCACAAACGCCGTGTAGCCGCTGTCCTTGGCCGAACGCATGATGCGCATCGTGCACTCGCGCACCTGACTGATGCTGCCGGGCGTTGATGCCGTTTCCGCGTCGTACATGGTCTGAATGGAGTCGACGATCAGGACCGTCGGCTGCAGATCGTCGATCGTGGCCAAAACCGTGTTCATGTCGGTCTCGGCCAGTACATAGATGCTGCCATGGTCGACGCCGAGGCGCTGCGCGCGCATTTTCAGCTGACGCTGGCTCTCCTCACCGGAGACATAGAGAATCGTCTCGCGCTCACTGATACGGCCGCAGAGCTGCAGCAGCAGCGTGGATTTGCCAATGCCGGGCGCGCCGCCGACCAGAACCAGTGACCCGCGCACGGCACCGCCGCCGAGCACGCGGTCAAATTCGCCGATGCCTGTGGAAAACCGCAGTTCCTCCTCGGCATCCAGTTCCGAGATCAGCTTGGGCTGCGTGATGCGCTTGGCGCGCGTGCCGAGCGCAGTCTTGGGTTCTTTCGGTGCTTCCACAAGCGTGTTCCACGCGCCGCACGCCGGGCACTGCCCCATCCATTTTGCCGTCTCGTTGCCGCATTCCGAGCAATAAAAGACGGTTTTCGCACTTGATTTTGCTTTCATGTGATCATTCCTGTTTGCGGCAGAGACTGCCGGTATTGTAAGTAAGACGCGATGATAACGGTCGCAAGCTTCGCCTGATAATCAGCGTCCTTGAGCTTTGCACATTCCGAAGCGTTGGACAGAAAACCGCACTCGACCAAAACGGCCGGACACTGCACTGCGTGCATGAGATAGATTTTCTCCGAGATTGGCGCCGCAACGCGCCGGTTTTGCGGGTCAAGATACGTGACCAGATTGTCGTGCATTTGTATCCCGAGCGTGTCGCTTCCGGTGCTCGCCGCATACAGCACCTGCGCACCGGATGGTTTTCTGTCCGGATAGCAGTTCTGGTGGATGCTGATAAGCACGGCATTGTCCGTCGCGCGCACCAGCTCGGCGCGTTGATGCTGGTCAGCTTTTTTCCGCTGTGCGACTGTGGCAGCGTCTTCCGGGTATGTGATCTGCGCGCTCTCACGCGTCATGACGACCCTAACACCCGTTAGCTCCGCGATGGCGCGTGCACGCAGCGCAATTTGCAGATTGATGTCCGCCTCTACGGTCCCATCCGGGGCTACTGCCCCGCCGTCTTCTCCGCCGTGACCGGCGTCGAGGATCAGAACCTGTGTTTGCTCGTGCCAGTTTGCGGCTGCTTCTGCCTGTCGGAGCTGCCAGTCAGCTGCAAACCAGCCGCCAAACACCACAATTGCGGCCAGCAGTATGACCAGTAGCCGATGATACAGCAATCTCGTCACGGCGCTCCCCCCTCCAGACAGAATATGCAGCGAGGACGGGCGCTTATGACACGCTCTCAGAATACCATTTTGCGACCTTTGCGTCAACCGCGCATAAGGAAAGAGACGCGCGGAGCACCGCGCGTCTCAAAAATCAGTTTTACTGAAGCCGGTTCAAAAATGCCTCCAGACGGTCCATACCGGTCACGATGTTCTCGGTCGAGATCGCATAGCTCAGACGCATGAAGTTCGGCGCGCCGAAGCCGATGCCGGGCACGACCGCGACCAGAGACTTCTCCAGCAGAAGCTTTGCAAAATCGTCGCCGTTGTGGATGGTCTGGCCGTCGATCTGCTTTCCGATGGTCTTCTCGAGATTCACCATGACATAGAACGCGCCGCTCGGCTTCAGGCAGCTCACGTAGGGCATCGCATTGATGCGGCTGACGATCAGATCGCGGCGCTGCTCGAACACCTGCCGCATCTGCTCCACCTCATCCTGCGGGCCGGAGAGCGCCTCAATGGCCGCGCACTGACACATCGTGCCCGGTGCGCCGGTCGAGTGGCTGAGATAATTGGCCATAGCCTTTGCGATCGGCGCTGCACACAATGCATAGCCGATGCGCCATCCGGTCATGGCATAGGTCTTAGAGACGCCGTTGATGAGGATGGTGTGCTCCTTGATCTCCTTGCCAAGCGCCGGAACGCTTGTGAATGCAGCACCGTCATAGATGAGCTTATCGTAAATCTCGTCCGAGATGATGTACAGATCGTGCTTGACGCAGACGTCCGCGACTGCCTTGAGCGCTTCTTTCGAATAGACAGCACCGGTCGGATTCGAGGGGTTATTGAGGATGATGGCCTTGGTCTTGTCCGTGATGGCAGCCTCGAGCTGCTCCGGCGCGAGCTGGAAACCCTGCTCCTCGCTGACGTCAACAACGACCGGTACGCCGCCAAACAGACGCACCATTTCATAGTAGCTGACCCAGTACGGGGACGGCACGATCACCTCATCGCCCGGGTCAACCAGCGCAGCCAGCGCGATATAGACCATGTGCTTTGCACCGCTGGCAACGACCGCCTGCGTCGGCTCATACTCCAGACCGTAATCCGCCTTCACGCGGTCGCAGATCGCCTGACGCAGCTCGATCATACCGGCTGCGGGCGTATATCTCGTTTTTCCGTCGCAGATCGCGCGCACACCCGCATAGCTGATGCGGTCGGGTGTGGCAAAATCGGGCTCGCCGGCGCCAAAGCCGATAACGTCCTTCCCTTCTGCTTTCATCTTCTTCGCCAGTGCGCTGACAGCCAGCGTCGCGGACGGGCTCACTCCGGCGGCAATTTTGGACAATGGCTTCATAGACATCCCTCGTTTTCATAAATTCATGTCCGTAGTTTACCACAACATTGTGAAGAAAACAACGCAAATCTTACACAAAACACCAGCGCGAATCTACGTCATTTTTGCCGGTTTGAGAAAAAATCTACTGCACCGTCCGCCGATATACACAAAGACGCAGCGTGATGCAGCAGGCAACGATGATGATTTATGGTTGTGTGCTGACGGTTGTACGCATCATAGTGACCACTTATCCATCTTTCTGCGGGCAGTGCTAATGCACCGCCCGCTTGCTAACAAATCACTTCAGTGAATAAAAATAGTTAACTACATTATGTTCGCCCATCAGTTCGCAGCAATGGATTGAAAATGTTAATTATAGTTGCGTATCCAACAACACGTGCTCCTTCTTGAATGCAAATCCTTTTCCCAATCCACAAACAGTGCGGGTATACTTCAGGCGTCAAAAATGTAATAGTACCCTTTGCGATTCCGTTTGGAGGGACAGACTTAACGTTATAGTAGTGATGAAGACCTGTGGTTAAATAACTGTCCGTAACCAAATGGGCTGGTCTATAGCCATCTTTTGCAGGATTTTTTCTCATACCATTAAATTCGAATATTACTTCGACGTCCGGTTGCTTATTAATGTTGTCCCCCTCCTATGGAATAAACCTAATCGTTCCACTAACCGCCTGATTAAATGCATCAAGCTGATCACCATATACTGTCAAAGTCCCAGAGCGGAATATGCTGGTATCAACGCCTCCCGTATACAACTGGCTCAGCATACGACTTTGCCAACTGCCGGTTCATCAATAATGTTCCCAATCGTAGTACCGGCTCTGGAGGTAGTAAAGGCGCGTTTCGCGGTCGTAGTAATAGCCACGGTAGCGAAGCGGGTTGATGTGCCCGATGAAGCTGGCGGAGGTGTTCTTCTTTCCATCTGCATCGTGCGCGGAGTAGTTGCCCCATGCGCCGTAGGCGCTGCGGCGCAGCGTGATACAGCAGATAACGATGATGATCTGTGGTTGTGTGCTGACGGTTGTACGCATCATAGTGACCACTTATCAATTTCCCTGCGGGCGGTGCTGTTGCACCGCCCGCACTGTAAATTATAGCTGGATGGGATAGTATTTGCTGAATTCTGAAAGCTGTTCTTCCGTCATGTCGATATCCAGCACACGAAAGGGATGCCGCACCAAGAACTCCTTATCGATCATGCTGTTGCGCTGGCGCTTAAGGGGTATCTGCGTGCACAGCACATCTGTCACCACCCGGCAGCCAAGATTGACGTTCTCCCTACTCACGCTGCAGAAAGACGACCATGGGTAAAACCGCCGAAAGATGCCAAACCAGATCGCCACTATGCCGTCTGTGCAGATGTCATAGGACCTACATATTCTCCCGATACCGAACACGCAAAACAGATCGACAAAAAATGTTAACAATATCAAGAGCCAGCGTGCATCCGGCCGAATCATTGCTGCATATGCACATTCGATGGTCACGCCCAATAGGATCAGACAATAACCCACACTCACGTTTTGAGAAAAATACTTAAAGCTGATATTGACTTTCATATCTATCGCCCCTCATCTCCGTGACCATGCTAGCCGATATTTCCTAAAAGCGTTCCTATACCATGAAAAAAAGGATTGACGTCTGGTCGTTCTTGTCCTCCCTTGTTTGCGCTTTGTTGATTTGGATATTTGACGTGTAGCTCTTCCGCCAGATGCGAGTCCCTCCATTGATGCAGAGGCGTAAAATCCAATTATCCCCTTTCCGGCGTCGACACTTTTGCCCGTCGCCGCTCCAAATGCGCTTGCACCAAGTTTTGTGGATACATAGGTTGAAGTAGCGGCAACCGCTGCCGATAACGCAGCCTCTCCAGCAGAACTACCGGTTAGCATAGACATGCCAAAAGTAGCAAGGCCACTCACAGCAGCTGCTGCAGCTGCAACTTTTGCTACTGGATTTAAGCTCGACAAAAAGCCAGATACCGCTCCTACGGCCGCAGCCTTTATCAAATCGCCTGTTGAAATTGGTGAACCGGCAATGTTCGCATTGATCGCCGCCGAAGCCGCTGCGACTCCAGCTCCCACTAAAGTGTTAATAACCAGCGATAGCGGTGAACTTCCATCCGGGTCCACCCGCATGATCGGGTTATTCTCGCAATACGCGAACATATTGGCGCTGAGGAAGCCGTTGGCGTCAGTGGTAGCGAAGGTGTCGGCATTGATGAACCGGCAGTTGGCAAAGTCATAGTACCGGCTCTGGAGGTAGTAAAGGCGCGTTTCGCGGTCGTAGTAATAACCGCGGTAGCGCAAGGGGTTGATGTGCCCGATGAAGGTGGGATCCGTGGTCTTTTTGCCGTCAGCACCATGCACGGAGTAGTTGCCCCACGCGCCGTAGTTGTAGGACGCGGCGAGCGTGCCGTTCGCGTTCAGCAGCGCAATGACGTCGCCCTGCGCGTTGAGGACATAGTAGTAGAGCGTCGAGGTCGAGCCATCGTTATAGATCATGGCGAACGGCTGGTTGCCGTCGTCATAGACGAACTCGAGAGGCTTGCTGCCCCACTGCTGCCGCATGACCTTGCCGGAGAGCGTGGTGTAATTGTACGTCGTGCCGTTGACCGTTTTGCTGGTGCGGACGCCGGACATGTCGTAGGTGTAGGAGACCTGCTTGCCGTCCACCGTCGCGGAGGCGAGCTGGCGGCCCTTCGTCCACGTGAAGGTATAGTCCTTGCCGTTGTAGTACGTGATGGGGTTGCCGGAGGATGGGAGGTCGCTCGTCTGCGACTGCCCCTCATACAGGACATCCTTGGTCGTGCCGTTTGCCGTCACGCTCGTGAGCAGATCCGGCCACGAGGGGTTGGTGTAGCCAAAGGACTTCGTGACCGTGCCGTCCTTCGTGATGCTGCGGATGTTGCCCGCCGTGTCGTAGGCATAGCCGAAGGTCGTGCCGCTGCCGTTTTTCTCGGACACCAGCTGGCCCTGCGCGTCGTAGCCATACTCCTTCAACTGTGCCGCCTTGGGCACGCTCGTGCCCGCAGTGACAATTCTGGAGATGTTGCCAGCCTCGTCGTAGGTATACGTGAAGCTGCGGCTGCTTGAGCCGAACGTATAGCCCGTGCTCGCCAGACGCGTGCCCATCCGGTTGCCGCTGTCAACCGCGATGCGGTCATAGGCATAGCTGCGGGTGTAGACACCGGTGTCGCCCTGCTTGACGGTTTTGGACGTCAGCTGGCGGAGCGTGTTGTAGCCATACGTGGACGTGATGGCGCTCCGGCCCGGAACCGTGGTCGTGATAGCGCTGATCGTGCCGTCGACCGAGCCGTCGGTCGCGCCGTCGGCCTTGACGCCGGTGTAGGAATACTGCTGGTGGTACAGGCCCGTGCCGAACTGCCACGACTGCGATGTGAGCCGGTTTGCGTTGTCGTACATGTGCTGCGTGACCTGAATGAGCGCGCCGTCGGCCGTCGACTGGCGCGAATGGATGAGCCGGCCGAGGCTGTCGTACTGGTAGCTGTACTGCTCCGTGATGCCGCTGCCGTCCGTGGCATACTGCCGCGTGAGGGCGTTGTCGCTGCTGTAGTCGTAGTGGTATGTTGTACCGTCATTATACGCGGCGGTGCGCTGCCTGTCAAACGCGTCGTAGGTGTAGCTGACACTGTCGCCGTTGCCGTAGGCCATCATGGCCAGCCGGCCGTTATTGACGTTGCCCTCATATGTATACGACGCGAGGGTGACGGGCGCGGTATACCCCTCTCGCTCCGCGCTTGAGGCGCAGACCTGCACGCGCGTCATGTTGCCGAAGACGTCATAGCCCAGCAGGTAGTGCTGCCAGAAGCCCGTCGTGCCTAGGTACGCCTTGCGGATGAGATCCGAGATCTGCCCTTGCGTGTAGACGTACTCCATGGAGGCTTTGCCGTCGATGTACGTAAAGGCAGTGCGGTCGCTGCCTGCATAGTACCGGTAGCCCTGCTGCGTACCGTTGGCCGCCGTCGTCGAGAGCAGGTGCGCGGTGCCGGCATCGTAGCCATACTGCGTCATGACACCGTTGGCATCCTCGGATGCCGCGCGGAAGCGGCCGGTGTTGTCGTAGATATTTTGGGACTTGAGATAGTCCCCGCTGTACCCCTTGCACGTCATGCTCGTCGTGGCGCTGCCGGAGGTGTTGTGGTAGGTGTAGTTCGTCAGCCCGGCCAGCGTATCCTCCTGCAGGTTGTTGCTTGCGTCGTACCCCAGCGTGTGCTTTGCGCCGCCGGGCGTGGTGTAGCTCTTGAGGCGCTGGGAGTCGGCAAAGAACTCGCTGGCCGTCTTGGCGTTGCCGTCCGTCGCCGCGATGGGGTTGCCCTTGCTGTCATAGCTGTAGGTCTCCGCCGGTTCGAGCACGAGACTGATGTTCGTGAAGTACACGTCGTTGGCGTTGTAGTCATAGGCGCAGTAGACCGTGATGTCTTTGATCATCAGGCCGCGCTGCTTCGGGATGATGACGCCCGACGCATACTGCCAGTCCGTGAAGTCGTCGTTGAAGCTCACGTACTGCTTTTCCGTCGTGCCGTTGGCGTACCTGATCTCGGCGATGAGGCCGAAGTACCGGTCACCGTCCTTTTCCGGCTTCGGCGAGGTGCCGCCGACAGAGTTTGCCTTGCCCCAGCCGGAGAGCAGGAACGTCGCCGAGCCGGCGTAGTAGTTGATGGGCACGACCTGGCTCGTGCGCGTGTCGCCATTGGTGCCGCCCTTCGCGTGCATGGACACGCCCATGCCCACGCCAAGCGGGTGCTCATCGCTCTTCTCGTAGCGGTTGGCCGTCCAGTAGTCCGGCGCGCCGCTGGCGAAGGTGCCGTTTTGCACCAGATTCGCGTTCGATGCCGCCGCGTGTGCCTCGAGCTGCATGTCGTCGCAGTAAGCGACGCCGTCCGCCCGATCCTGTACGACCGCGAGACTGTACGTACCGGACGTCTCCGGCATGAACGTGACGCTGATCTTCTCCCAGCCGGAGTCCACCTCGGGGACCGTGTTGTAATTGACGAGCTCGCTCTTCCACGGCGACTGCTGCACACCGGCGAGGCTGCCGCGCTGCGCCGCCGTCAGGACGGCCAGATAGACGCCGCCGCCGGACTGGCACGCCGTTATGTCGCGCGTGTTGACGTAACCTGAGAAGGTGTACGTCGTGCCCGCCTGCAGCGCGACCTCGTGGTACATGCCGCTGCCGCTGGCCGCGGTCTTGAGCGAGGCGTAGCCGATGCGTGACCTGCTCTCCGGAATGATACCGGCGGATGCGTTCTGGCTGAAGGGCAGGGACACCCAGCCGTCGGACACATTGTTCGTGCACTGCTCCAGCCCCGCATTCGGCAGCAGGTTCAGCGCCACCGTGCCCATGGCCGCCGCGCCGGTCAGGCGGTTGTTCGTTTTGCTGGTGCCGCTGTTGTTTGTGTAGCTGGCGGCGCTGGCACCGATGATCTCCGAATAGTCCGTGCTGCTGTCATAGGTGCAGATCGTCTTACCGAAATGGTCGAGCACGCAGGTCATGACCGTGTCGTCGGCCGTGTCCCGGGTATGGTCCGGCCCGTAGAAGCGGTACGACGTCTGGTGGATGCCGTTACGGTAGGCATGGAAGGCGCTGCCGGTCTGCTTTGCCCCCGAGGTGTTGGCAAATTCCTGCACGCGGAACGTGGACACGACGCCGAGATTGTAGGTGTAGGTAATGTCCAGTCCGTACTGGCTCTCGGCATCATACAGCGTCGACAGACGGCCGCCGCTGCCGTTATACGCGTAGGACACGGACGTGCCGTCCGCATAGGTCACCTGCGTCAGGTGACCGCCGGAGTCGTAGCTGTAGTTCGTGCTGCGACCGGCGTAGTCCGTCACGCTGGAGAGCCGGTCGCCGCTGTAGGTCAGGTCCGCGACCGTCTGGAGCGTTCTTGACTTTTCATTGTTGCCGCTGTTGATGTCCATGACGATCTGCACAAGCCGGTTGCTGGCAGAACCCTTGACCGGCTTCCACGCGCTGCCGCCGCTGCTGTACGCTGCGTTGTAGGCGAAATAGATCGTGTTGCTGTTGTTGTCCGTAACGGAGATCAGGTAGCCGTTGTGGAACACCCACGTGTGGTACTTGTCCATATCCGTCATGGTATAGATCGTATTGCCGCCGCTGGTGGACTTGACGATCTTCAGGCTGAGGCCGTCCTCGTCCTCATAGGTGTTGGTTGCCGTCTTTCTGAAGTAATGCTCGGTACCGTCCTCGTCGTTGTAGACCAGATACGTCTCGTCGCCGACCTTGCACTCCACCACCGTCTGCTGCGCAGAGAGCTTCCAGCCGACACCGACTTGCATGGACGTGTAGTCACAGGTGTGAATACCGCCCGCCTCGTTATTGGAAAATTCGATGCCGGAGGTGGCGCTATTATAGATGTGGCGCAGCGCATAGGATGCCGGCTCCAGCGATAGGGAGACATCCGCACGGTCGAGCGTGAACTGGTTCGTAAAATTATGGATAGAAAGATCTCCGGCTTTTCCCGCCGATGCCTCCTGATAGGTATAATAGCTCTCCAGACCGACCGGATTGCGGTAGTACACCGCAAAATACGGGCTGTAGTCGTGGTATCCGCTGCCGATCAGGTTCGCTACGCGATAATTCTCACGACCGTCAATTCCCTCGAGGAGTACGCCGCGCCCGCCGCTCGTGTCGCCTTCGTTCTGCTTCTGGTACCACTGCATGACTGTGCGCGTGATGTCCCATGTGACGTATTCCCCAAGAGTTTTCTTACTTAATTTTTGGTAGTCAATGGTTTCTTCGTTAACAGGTGTAGAGCCAAAATGGACCAGATACCAAGTCAGACCGGAAACATCGCTGACCGCAGCGGGCCATTCATGCGCTTCCACCGTCAATGATCCATCCGGAGCCGCACAGCCTACGCCATCGGATGTGAAAAAGCCGGCGTTATACATTGCCAATTGCGCGCAAATTGGAACACAATTTTGCGGAATCTCCGGCAGGTTTGCAAACTGAACATAAATATTACAGGCATCATATCCTTCGTTTGCCCTATACCCGACAAATTGATCTGCCGAATTCGGGGCAACAGACCCCGGCCATGCCGACCGGATGAACGTCGTCAGAACGTTGCCCTTGTTGTGCAGCAGGATCGTCGGGTCGAGCGTCACGGGGTAGGCACGCTCCGGCGCGTTCATCCACTCCGGGTCCGCCTCCACGGTCAGCAGATAACCGCCCGTGATGCGCTCGAGCTTGTAGGCGGCGTCCTCCAGTGACGTTGCACCGTCGGCATCTGCCAGATACGGCGCCGGGATCTCGTAGACCGGCTCGCCGTCGGCACCGCGCAGCAGCACGGTGCCGTCGGCCTCGAGCGTCGGCGTCAGGCCCTGCAGGTTCAGCACAAACGAGTAGGCATACTGTTCCTGCGGCTTCTCGATGATGATGCTCTCTTTTACGTTATATCCATAGTTCTGGTACAGCAGGCTGACGCCGTCCATCACGTTGTCGAACGCAACGCTGGAGCGGATTTTCTGCGGCTGGATCTTGTCTTTCTCCGCCAGCTTGCTGAAGGTGCGCATTTTGGCCCCCGGGTTTTCCATCCTGGCCGCCGCCGTGGACGTGACCAGCGTATACGCCGCGTCGTCCAGCAGCGGCAGCTCCTCTGCCGTCTCCTGCTGCGGCGCATCCGTCTCCGCCGCGGCTTCCGCGGGTGCTCGCTGAAGGTCTGCCTCCGCCTGCTCCGCCTCCTGCGGCTGGTCGGCAGTCTCCGGCGCCGCTGTTTCTTCGGGGGCCGCCGTTTCCTCCGCTGACGGAACGTCCGGCGCAACCGCCACAACGTCGCGGCTGCTGCGCCCGCGCCAGCGACATCGACACGCTCTGCCCCTGATACGCCGTCTCGAACAGGAAGCCGCTGTCGAGCGACGCGGCAAATTTCCGCGTCATGTCTCCCGCCTGGGCAACATACTGCTGACCGGTTTTCTGCAGCGTGTTGTCGATCTCCTCCCAGGACCCGTCCGCCGTCTGGTAGTGCACTGCCGTCTCGTACTCCACCAGCATGTAGGCCCCGTCCCGCAGCCGGAAATGCTTTACGGATTCCTCGCGCAGCGCGTCCTCCTCGCCGACGATCTCCGCATCGTCGTCCTTCATGGGCACCGTTTCGCTGTCTGTACTGATGTCCAGATCGTTTGTTTCGTCGCCGACACCGAATGCCACCATTGGCAGCAGCTGCACCAGCAGCGTCAGCACCAAGATGAGGGATATGCTCTTCTTTACGCCTTCTTTCATGGTTCTTTACCCCGCAAAGTAAAATTTTGTACGTTTCTGTAAAAAAATGAAACGGATTGATGTAATTATGGCAAACCCGTTTTCCTCTGTCAATACTGTTTTTATATTTTTGATAGAATTTATTAGAAAATATAATTTCAAAAGATGACCATGAAAAATGATCTCCTTCTCTCCGCTATGATGTTCGCATGTTTTTTTGTTTTTGGGCTTGACTTTTGTTAATGGAGCTTCATTATAGTAAGTAATTGTTATAGCAGCGCCATTCATGTCAACTGTACAAGTATCGGCAAATAAGCGATGCGACAAATACGAAATCATATATCCCGCCAAATAAAAAACGAATGTTGGCGGGCTGATTCACTGCGCGTATATCCCTCCAATCTGAGTTTTTTAGATTGGAGGGATTTTTTGTGTCTATTTGTTTACGAACCGCCTTCCCTGTAAAAAGTAGCAAATTTTATTTCATTCTATAGCCTGCGTTGCGAATGGTGAGTCCCTCAAAAAGTGCTCTCCGAGCAATGAAATATGTAGTAAAAACAGCCACCCCATATAGATTATACTCACTTGTTTTGCAGGCCTTCGCTTTCTGCAGATGCATTTTCCTATGTCTGCGCTTTTCGGTCTGCAGCGTAGGCTGCCGCAGTCCTCCGCACGATTTGGATTTTCAAAATTCAAATCGAAACGGAGGAAAATATCATGGATGGAAACCATCCGAAACGAAGGAAGGACAAATACAATCCCTATACCATCGGCACGACCGGGGACGGCCGCCACTGGCTGACCTTTTCGGACGGACAGAGACATCGGCATCATCTTGAGATCAATGCTGCCGTATTTGCGCTGTTTGATTCCTTTGAGCTGGACGACCTCTCCTATCTGAACGAAGTGGATCGCCACTATGAGCAATCGGAGCTTACGGAGGCATCGTTGTATGACCGGGCCGTGCATCGTCCGGCGACGGTCGAAGAAAGCGCTTTGCAGAGCATGGAATATGCGCAGTTACATAGAGCGATCTCCGAACTGCCCGAAATACAAAAGCGGAGGTTGATCCTCTACTATTTTCAAGGCTTGACCTATGAGCAGATCGCAGGAATGGAGGGATGCACTTTTCAGGCCGTTGCAAAATCGGTTGCGGCCGCCGAAAAAAGATTGAAAAAATTTTTTGGAATAGGTGGTTGAAAAATAGCCTTTAAGTGAGGAAACAGGTGGAGAGGTACGAAAACTCTCTGCCTGTTTTCCTTTTCGGCAAGCAGGGATGGCCTTTGACAACCGAATACCCATTCATCAAGCACATTCCTATTGCCATTGCGAAAGCATGAGCCACATTAGCGGCTGCGCCACAATCCGCATTGCGGGGAGCGATATACAGTCGGCTATCACGGGCGGGTGGCTCCCGCCCCGGCGACGACCGGCAATAGGGCTAACGATACTCCCGTCCAGCCACAGTCCGAGCGTGATAAGCGGCATTTCGACCGTGAAGCCGTCGCAGGCAATGGGGGCGGTCATGAGAGAACCTCGTGAGGGTGAAATCCCCGTGGAGCCGACAGCCATCGGCCGCTTGATGACTTCCCAATAGGAAATCGGGGTGTCGAGGACAAATAGATTTTCTTCAAAATACTACGGTCAAGCGGCGGGACGGGTCAGACGAAACAGAGAATGTTTTATCTCTCACCAACCTCAATTCTGTTCTGCCGCTTGACCTCTACATAGGCGGAAACGCCTAAATACACAAAGGAGGTCATCACAGAATGAACCACACATATTTGCGCGGCGATATGTATTACGCTGATCTGGGCCGGGGCATCGGCTCTGAGCAGGAGGGCTACCGTCCCGTCGTGATCATTCAGAATAATGTCGGGAACAAACACAGCCCCACGGTCATTATCGCTTCCATTACAAGCAAAACCGGCGTGAAAGCCAAACTTCCTACCCACTACTACATCGACGCCGAGGACGGCTTGAAGCTGCCCTCTATCGTCCTGCTGGAACAGCTGCGCACCGTCGATAAGCGCCGCTTGGGCAACTTCATTGGGCATCTGTCCGAAAAGCACATTTGCGGCATCAATCATGCGCTGGCGGTCAGCATCGGTCTGATTGAAAGCGTCCCGAAAAAACTGATCCTCTGCCTTTGCAGCACCTGCGTCGACAATTTCTACGGCACGGGTGCTTATTATTTGCGCAGGATCGACCCGCACCAAACGGCAAAAGACACCTGCACCTACTGTAATCAGCGGAAAGGGTATGACTATGAACTTGTGCCGAAAAAACGGTAAGGAGGCGGCCTATGGAATCACAGACAGCCTACAAACTGTTATTTGCTGAATATCCCGATGTAGTCAATGTTGAGCAAATGTGTGAAATGCTCGGCGGCATCTGCGATAAAACTGCCTATCGGCTTTTAAAGTCCGGCAAGATCAAGAGCTTTATTGTTGGTCGCCGCTATCGAATCCCGAAGCTCAACATTTTGGAATACTTGGACTTGATAGAAAAATCTACTGCGTAAAACCTCGTTTGCACATTTGGCCGATGTACTTCTATCTGCTACAATATTGCTGTCAATGGCAGATGGATCAGCGCTGTACCAATCAAAGGAGGTCTTATTATGGTAGCAGGACATCTGCGAGAGAAAAACGGGTACTATCATATGGTACTGAACTATGTGGACGAATACGGCAAACGGCACACGCCGTCCAAGTCTACAGGTCTGACGGTAAAGGGAAACAAAAAGCGTGCCGAAAAGATGCTTTCTGAGGCTCGTGCCGCCAAGGAAGCAGAGCTGGAAGCAAGAGCAATCGAACGCAGTACGGGTAAAGCCCCCATTGGCACGATTCTTTTTACTGCGTTCCTGCTCGACTGGCTGGAAATGACAAAAAAGAATGTGGAGGAAACCACCTATGGCGCGTATTCCATGGGAATCAAAAGCAAAATCATCCCGTACTTTGAGGAATACCACCCCGGTCTTGCATTGCAGGATGTTACACCCAAGCACATACAGGACTACTACACCTACGAATTGACGGTGCGAGGTGTTTCTGCCAATACGGTCATACACCGTCACGCCAATATTCGTAAAGCCTTGCAGCACGCTTTCAAACTCGGCCTGATTGACTCGAATCCGGCAGACCGGATTGAACGGCCCAAGAAGGAAAAGTTCGTTGGCAGCTTCTATGAGGAGGATGAGCTGAACCATCTTTTTGAAGTTGTCCGTGGTGATCCCATTGAGCTTGGCGTGATCCTCGGTGCATTTTACGGTTTGCGCCGAAGCGAGGCGGTAGGCCTGAAATGGGACGCCATCGACTTCAAGAAAAAGACCATTACGATTCGGCACACCGTTACGCAGGCGACAATAGACGGCAAGAGCAAGATCATTCAAAAGGACAGAACAAAGACAAAGGCCAGCTACCGCAGTCTGCCGCTTGTTCCGCCGTTTGAGGAATTGCTGCACCGCTTGAAAGCGGAACAGGAGCTGAACCGAAAGCTGTGCGGAAAATCTTATTGCAGGAAGTTTGCTGATTATATCTATGTCAATGAAATCGGTGAACTCGTGAAGCCGGGCTATATCACACAGCATTTCCCGCTGATCCTGCAAAAGAACGGTATGCGGAAGATCCGCTTCCATGATCTTCGTCATAGCTGCGCAAGTCTGTTGTATGCAAACGGTGTCAGCCTGAAAGAAATTCAGGAATGGTTGGGGCACAGTGACATTTCGACCACCTCAAACATTTACACGCACTTGAATTTCAACTCAAAGATTGCGTCTGCCAATGCGATTTTGGGTGTATATCCCTCCGCATGATGCTTTATGTCCCTCCAATGTCCCTCCTAAAATCAGCCTGAAAACGGCAAATCTGCTGATGCGGGAGGGGCAGTACATAAGAGTTCAGAGCATAAAGAAAAGCCCGCAAACCCCGATAAATCAAGGGTTTACGAGCTGTTAAGGTCTGGTGCCGGTGGTGGGACTCGAACCCACACACCCTTGCGGATAACAGATTTTGAGTCTGTCTCGTCTGCCAATTCCGACACACCGGCATTTATATTTTTAAGTCGTCTCCCGATGTCCTGTCCGAGAAATCGGAGGGACATCGTGGAGGGACATTAAAAGCAAGTTACATATTCAGTTTTCAAAAAACCTTGTAAAATCAAGGGTTTACGGAACGGTGGTATGAAACGGCGAAGTAGATTTTGAGTCCACTACGTCTGCCAATTCCATCACACCGGCAAATGCAAAACATATTATACAATACAAATCAGCTTTTTATTCACTTTTTATGAAACAAATTTTCCAACGATCAGACAGATTACAATCGTAATCACCATATCCGGCAGAGTGTTTCCCAGCGGCATGTCGATGTTCATCAGAATTCGGTATACCACAAATCCAATCACCCAGATGATCAGATTCGGAATATGTACGGCCAGGCTGCTCTTGTCCCGTTTCAGCAGGAAAAAGTCGGCAATCTGAATTGCGATCATCGGTGCAAACCAGCGCCGGAATACGTTCCGCATAATCCCTGGTATTCACGCCGGCTC
>OGYM01001254.1_pt1 | contig 18647 bp, 17 predicted proteins | sample 1576491 | NCBI WGS metagenome assembly OGYM01 (sample SAMEA3541515, study PRJEB24748) | human gut metagenome | biome: human gut; feature: human-associated habitat; material: faeces | place: China | collected 2012 | reverse complement strand
GATTCAATAAGAATGGCATTAAAAGAAGATATTACTTCTGAAGATATAAGTACAAATGCAATTTATAAGAATGATAGAATGGCAGAGATTTCACTTTATTCAAAGGAAGATAGAATTTTAGCAGGACTTGATGTATTTAAAAGAGTTTTTGAATTATTAGATAATTCTGTGGAATTTACAGAATATAAAAAAGATGGAGATAAGGTTTTAAATAAAGATTTAATATTGAAAATTAGAGCTGATGTAAAAACAATATTATCTGCTGAAAGAACAGCATTAAACTATTTGCAAAGAATGAGTGGAATAGCAACTTATACAAGAAAGATGGTGGAAGCACTAGATGATAAAAATATATTGTTGTTAGATACTAGAAAAACTACTCCAAATATGAGGATATTTGAAAAATATGCAGTTAGAGTAGGTGGAGGATATAATCACAGATATAATCTTTCAGATGCTATAATGTTAAAAGATAATCATATCAATGCAGCTGGTTCTATAACAGAGGCAATAAAACTTGCAAAAGAATATTCTCCCTTTATTAAAAAAATTGAAGTAGAAGTTGAAGATTTAAAAGGAGTAGAGGAAGCAGTTGCAGCTGGTGCAGATATAATTATGCTAGATAATATGGATATAGAAACAACTAAAAAGGCTATAAAAATTATAAATAAGAAAGCTATAATAGAATGTTCTGGAAATATAGATATAACTAATATAAATCGTTTTAAAGGATTGGAAATTGACTATGTTTCAAGTGGGGCTATAACACATTCAGCTAAAATTTTAGATTTAAGTCTGAAAAATTTGAGGTATATAGATGATTGAAAGGGAAGAAAGAGAAAAAAAAATACTTGAAATTTTAAGAAATAGCGAAACTCTTGTAAGTGGTACATATCTTGCAGAGTTTTTTAATGTTTCAAGACAGGTTATAGTACAGGATATAGCAATATTAAAGGCTAAAAATATAGATATTATCTCAACTAATAGAGGTTATAGATTACTTTCAAAAGGGATAAAAAAAATTATTAAGGTCAAACACGACGATTCAGAAATTAGAAAAGAGTTAAATGCTATTGTAGACCTTGGAGCAAGTGTTGAAGATGTATTTGTTATCCATAAAACTTATGGGGAAATAAGAGTAAAATTAGATATAAAATCAAGGAGAGATGTTGACTTATTGGTAGAAAATATTAATTCTAAATTAAGTAAACCCTTAAAAAATTTAACAGATAATTGTCATTATCACACTATAATAGCAGAGAATGAGAATATTTTTAAAGAAGTTGAGGATAAACTAAAAGAGCTTGGAATTTTGCTTGAAGAATAAAAAGGAAGTTCAAAAATGGCTTCCTTTTTAAAATTCTACGCTTCTTTCGCACGAGAAGTAAGTCCCATCGGGAAAAACAAGTTCCACGGAATATGTTCACTACGGAGTAAGTTAGCCCATAACGGCTGTCTGTACGCCCCTATGGCAGACAAGATTTCTTTCCGGGCATCCTTTTCCTGAAGCACATTGCCATAATAGTTCTTCGTACCATCCTGCCTGTTCAATGAATTGGCCTCACATCCCACCTGCAAACAATTCCGACGGAAATCAGATTGTTTGGTCCGAGCAATACGCTGCCAGTCCGTGTCTCCTGCATAAAGCTCGACTTTTTCAGTTATCGCCACCTTAATCACCCCATCCAGACGATTCTCGAAAATGCGGTAAGCTTCTTCTATCTCATTAAGCGGGAAGCGGTGTGTAATGAGTGGCGTAGTGTCAATCTTTCCTTCTGCTATCAGCCGGAGAATTTCGGCACAATCGCAACCGTCTACCCCGCCTGTCTTGAAGGTAAGGTTCTTGCCGTACATGTCGGGCAAGGGAAGCACCTGCGGACGATCGTACAAAGCCACGACGGTCACAATGGCATTCGGACGAGCGCACTCCCAAGCCAGCTGGAAGGTATCATCGGCTCCGGCCACTTCAATGACTACATCGGCTCCTCCATGCGCGCTGTGAGCTTTCACAAACTCCTGACACTGTTCCGGCGTAGTGACCAGTACCTCGGGATAATGGGTCTGCACGAAACGGATACGCTCTTCTGATTTCTCACATACAATGAGACGACGCGGATGTTTCAGCCGGGCACAGAGCAACGTACAGATTCCTGTAGGTCCGGCTCCAATCAGCAGCACCGTATCTTCGGGCGTAATTTCCGAGATACGGGCAGCCCAAAAGCCAGTGGCCAGGATGTCGCCCACGAAAAGTGCCTGCTCGTCCGTCACTCCGTCGGGAATACGGTTCAGTCCTTGGTCAGCATGCGGTACCCGCACGTATTCCGCTTGTCCCCCATCGATACGGCAACCCAGTGCCCATCCTCCGTCGGGGTCCTCACAATTGTTTACATATCCGTGCTGACAGAAAAAACATTCCCCACAGAAGGTCTCCACGTTGACCGTCACCCGGTCACCCGGCTTCACGGTAGTGACCTCCGCTCCTACTTGTTCCACGATGCCCACCATCTCATGCCCCACCGTAATACCCGGTACAGCACGCGGCACACTGCCGTGCTTGATGTGTAAATCGCTGGTGCAGATACTTCCCAACGTGACGCGCACCAGGGCGTCTTTCGGGTCTTTCAGTTCGGGCACAGGCTTCTCTATCAGTGAGAAACGGCCGTGCTCCATATACGTATAAGCTAACATATTCTTCTGTATTAATCGATTACTTCTATCAGGAAACTCACCGGACGGAAACCGTCGTTGCACGAAATCATAGCCGAACGTTCGTTCTTCATCCAGCCGTCATAAAAATTGCTTCCCCCATGAGCCAGTGCCATCACGAAAGGCGACATGCTCTGCCATGCACTCTCACAAAGTCCCTCAGGCTTCTCCCAGCCATTAGCAATGAACACCTGCCCTTCTTCCATGTCACACGCATGTTCGATGGGATTCTCATACTTCTCCATTAAATCCCGGTAACACGCCTTTCGCATTACGGTTATTCGGATTTTCTTCATGCCTTTTCCTCCTTTCACTCATAAAAATACGCCTTCAGCACTTCTCCGAACACCTCTCCCGGTGCAATCTTATCAAACAGCTTCATCGAAGTATGCAGTTTCAATACATCCACCTCCGACCCCATCAGTTCCCGCACCGTACGATGGCCACGATGACCTAACAAGGCATGGGAGATTTCCCGCAGGCGGACACCCAATACAGGATGTGCCAGATAAGCCCGGGCCTCTTCTTCCCCGTCCAGTCCATAAAACTCCGAGTTGTAACTATAGCCCAGCCCCTTCTGCTGAGGGAAGATATACCAAATCCAATGGCTGCGCTTACCTCCATTTCTGATTTCCTTCAATGCCACAGGATACACGCCTTCCTGCGCATCCAGAAACCGTTGCAGATTAAACTTCGTGTGCGACATATTCCTTCATTTTTTATCTTTACTCAAATGTAAGGATAATCCCTTAATGAGCCAACGGTCGCGAGGAGAATTATTTTTGCCACAAGAACGATTTTCCTCCCTAATTCTTCGTTAATTAAAGAGTTATGCTTATATTTGTTCCGAAAATGCGCACAAGGCGGTTTTCATCGCACATTGATTTAGATACAACAAATGATCGTTAAAGATGTCACACACAAAGTTTTCGTTACGTTCCGCTGAGGTCCTGACCGGATTTTTCTCAGCATAGGAATCGAATGAATTATTGCTTCCGACAAGGAGGCCGGGATTGTTGTGCTCTTTGACGTACTAGCCGCGCACCTCTCTTTCGATGGGGAAACGAGAGGGAATTTACGCTGCTACGGACCTTCAGTGTCCGTAAGCTTCTATCTTTATCTATTTCTATTTTCTCATTTTAAAATTCGTTTGTTGTATATGAAAAATGTTATGTTACGTGCTACACGCACCTTTATTGAAGATCTCTGTGCTCCCGAATATGCTCACAACCACCTCGCCGTGGAAATCTCTCATCCCGATGGTTTTACCGATGCCCAGGAACTTTCTATCCGGGTGTATTCCTGCGAATACCGCCTGTTGGGCTGTGATACCCGTTCACTGAAAGGGAAAAAGTCCCGAAAAGTACGGTTCGACATCCTCTCTGAAGAAGAATGGGAAGCCGGACTCTACCGTATCTATGTCTACCGCAACGGACGCCCGGTGGGATGGACACTCTTAGAACTCTATTCCGGCTACGAATGCTGGGACAAGACCGAGGTGGAGGATTTCAAGACCCGCCCTGAAGAAAAATACTTTGCCGAGACCTTCTGTTTCCTGCCCTTGTTCTCCTGGATGCACCAGGAACAATGTGACTCGAACCTCATCCGGCAGTTCCTCGAAACATTGTATGCGCTCGACAGCCATCAGCTTGCCGTACCTCACCTGCTTGTTTCAGGCAATCAGGCTCGCAAATATGCCGCCCGCCTGCTGGCCCTTCATTTTTGTGAAAAGCAAACCGCTCTTTGCAACCATTTCTCCCTACAAGAATTGCTGGAGGATTCCCTGCAATGGAAAGTCCTACAAGAGAAGATGGACACCCGAAAAGTGGTGCTGGTGGAAGTGCCCTACAAGGAGTACACCCGACAGGAATCCAACCTGCTCGACCTGTTAGGAAACCTGATGGAACAGAAAGTTTCTTCTGGCCCTATCTTCATCTTCTACGGCACAATGGACAGTACCTATCAGTTGCGCAGATGCAGCACAGCAATGAGCCGCATCTTTACGGAAGAGAACACCATCTATACACCCGACAAGGCGGAAACCGATGACCCAAGCGAAGCCTTTCCGGTAGATGATCTTCCTTTACCGTTTGATGAAGAACAGCCGCTTCCGCATACCGAAGAAGATAGTCCCCTGCCCGAAGACAACATGCCATCGGATGCCGAACAAGCCCTGCAGGAGATGGTAGGACTGACCCGCCTGAAGGAAGACTTGCAGGAGGCCCGGATGATGGCCGCCTTCATGAAGCGGCGTATGGAATTAGGGCTCGACACGGAACTGGACAACCGCCACCACATGCTGTTCTTAGGCAATCCCGGTACAGGAAAGACGACGGTGGCCAAACTCATCGGACAGCTGTATCACCAGATGGGGCTGCTTTCCAGCGGACATACCATAGAAACATGCCGCACAAAACTGGTGGGCGAATACATTGGTGAAACAGAAAAACACATCAGGCAAGCCATTGAGGAAGCCCGGGGAGGCGTACTCTTCATCGACGAAGCCTACACCCTGATTACCACGAAACAAGAAACGAAAGATTTCGGGAAAGAGGTGATTCACGCCCTGCTCACTGTGCTCTCAGAACCCAATCCCGACATGATTATCATCCTGGCTGGCTACGAGGACAAGATGCAGCAGATGCTCCGTACCAACCCCGGCTTGCAGGAACGTTTCCCTCTCCAGTTCTACTTTGACGATTACAATGCGGACGAGCTGATGGAAATGGCACACCGTCTCTTGCAGAAACGCAATTTCCAACTGACTTCCGAAGCGGACAAGGAACTGTATACCCTGATTGTGGAAGCCACCGCCCAGCGCGATGAGTATTTCGGCAACGGACGCTGGCTGCACAACCTGATTGAGCAGGGTATCATCAAATGCATGGCCCAGCGTATCATGTCGCAACCTTCTATTCCCGACAATACCTTCCTGTTCCGTACTATCACCCAGGAAGATGTCGTAAAGGCAGGTAATCGTCTCCGCGGCAAGCAGGTAGTGAAACTGGAACCGCAGCCCATCCGTCGCATTGGATTCAGGGCCTGAAAAACAAACCTGACTTCTTTATCGAAATAAATAAGAGTCCCCCTGCTTTCGCTGCAATGTGAAGCAGAGGGACTCTTTTATTTCCCATATCCTCTCATTTATTAAACACTAACTTGTCCGTGTCATACCCGCGCTGGCGCAACTTACCTATCAATTCCTGAAGTACTTCGTCGGGCAGGGTTTCTTCGCGGCTCATAATCCAGAGATACTTATCGCTGCTACTGCCTATCAGCACGTAGCGATAGTCCGGGTCAATATCGAGCACGTAATAATCGGCATAGAACCACAGGAAGAACGAAACTTTCAACTTGCCGGGGTCGTTCGGATCGGGCTGTTTGGCCTTTCCCTTGATTTCCTTATACTTTCCATCTTTGTATCCCGCATTCAGCACCTCAATGCGTCCGTTGGAAAGCAAGGTATATGTGGCCGTTACACGGGTCATGCCCTTTTCAAAGCGGTGGTCATAACGGGCTATTTCGTGCCACTTCCCCATAAAACGCGGTACGTCGAACGTCTGTACCGTCCGGTTGTCTATCTCAGTGCTGTTACCACTCTGGCAACTGCCCAGGCCCAGCAGGGCACACAAAAGAATCAGGATGTGTTTCATATATCTTCTATATTTAAATAAACAATGCCTCCAACAAATATACTGAAAATTATACCACTTATCTCTTGTCGTTCAAAAAAATAAGAGCCGACTATTACCGGTTTTACAAATAATGCCTATCTTTATCCACAGTCAAATCATTTTCAAAAGACATCACACACAATAAAACTGAAATCTATGATAAACACACCATCTCTTACCTGTTTCTGTACGGCACTGCTAATTTCTGTCAGTCTTTCAGCGCAAGTTTCACAAAAAGGCAACGTACGCATTTTCAACTCACAACATACCCCCTTGCCCGGAGTACAACTAATGGCCATCGGTGCACCTGCTACTGATACAGACAATAATGGGGAATTTTGCTTTCATTTTCTGAATCACAAAGCAGGCACAGCTATCAGTTCTCCACAAGCCTACAAGAAAGGGTACGAAGTCGTCAACAGCGACATGCTCAACGGCTGGATTCTTTCAGAGAAGCGTTCATTGGACATTGTCATGGCCCCGGAAGGTACCATCGAAGAACAAAAGAATCACTACTACGCCATTGCCATAGCACATTTTTCCAAGCTTCGCAATAAGACAGTACAGGAAATCAACCATTTGTACGCCCAGCAGAAAATTACGCAAGCAGAAAGAGCCCAACGACTGAAAGAACTGGCAGAAGAAAACCACACTTTCATGAACATGCTGGACAAGTATGCCGAGAAATTTGCCCGAATCAACCCCGACGATATAACCCAAATAGAGAAACAAGTGCTGAAACTGGTAGAGGATGGCAAACTGACAGAGGCAATAGAATTATATAACAATTCCGGCTTGATTGTTCAGGCCCGCCAAAAGCTACAGCAACGCACACAAGCCGATGAAGACATTGATTTGCTGGCAGAACGCATGTATCGCTACGCCGACCTGTGTGCACTGGCCGGAGGAAAGGAAAATGAGCAGAAAGCTTATGACACCTACAAGTGGATTGCAGAAATATTGCCCGACCGATTTTCCTACGTCCTAAAATACGTCCTACAAAAAATCACCTTAGGAGAACAAGACCTGGAAGAATGGGCAGACCGCTGTCAGAAACTGGCATTCGATGAAAAATCGCTTATTCAGGTTCTTAATCTGAAGACACTCATTGCCACCAATATCCGAAAAGACTACTCCAAGGCCTTCGAATACAACCAGCAGGCACTCGAAATCCTGCAACAGGCACAAGAAGCCATGCCATCGGGCGACTATCTGGCCGTCATGCAAATCACGCTTCACCAGACGGCCTACCTGCTCGAAGCCATACATGAATGGAAACAGGCAGAAGAGGTATATTTGAGCAATATCAAAAACCTTGAAGAACAAATAGCCGTTAGTGACAATCAGCTGTTTATCCGGATACAGAAAGGTTCTCTTCTAGATTCCTATACTTCACTGATGAGGCTTTATTCCCAAAAGGAAGATTTGGAGAAGGCCCGTCAGACTGCAGCAAAAATCAAAGAAATCAGCCTCAACGACCCCGACCTTGACGAGGAAAAGAGAATTTCCATCGAACTGAACTACCTGGATATGCTACTGGATTTTGCTATGAATGCCGGTCAAATGAAAGATGCTTATAAAATAGCTGCTGAGGCATACACAAAAGCAGAAGTACTTTACCAGAAAAATCCGATTACCAAAGCAGCTGAGTTCCTGCAACGATACATCGTCTACCTGCAACTGAGTGTAGATTCCGAAACCGACGCATTCCCAGAAAGAGCAGAACTTTTGAGAACGAGAATCGAACAAGAGTTCACTTCTCTTTCACCCGATTTTAAAATCAACGCCTTGCACAATCTGGAGATGATGTATTCCACTTATTATTCGCGAAAAGGCAACCAGCCAGAAGAACGGCGCAGCCTGGTCAAAGCCTACCAATACACCAAGAAACTAAGTGAATCCAGCAGTTCCCAGTTTACCCAGGAAAATCTTTATGCACGAGCCAAATACATTGATGTACTGATTGCAGAATCTAAAAACCAGGAAGCCGCCCAGGAAGCTCTTGAACTCGATGCCCTCTATTCCATACAATCGGCCTGGGGATACCAAAACCTGAGTGTAGAAAGCAGCATGGGAGTCGCACTGGTATGCGGCGGATATTATGAACTCGGATTGAAATACCTGGAACGCGTAAAAGAAGGACGGGAAAAGGAACTGAAGAAATATCCCCACAACAACGAACTCAAAGCAAATACATGCAGCACCTACAACAACCTTTCCCTGGGTTATAGCAAACTGAAAAAATACAAGCAGGCACTGAAGGAACAACTAAAAGCCTACACACTGATGAAAGACCTATATGCACAAAACAAAGCACAGTTAGGAACGAACTACATGCTCATCACGATGAACGTCAGTGTGAACTACTATCAGAATGGCGATAACCAGCAGGCCCTGCACTACCTGGAAGAAGCTTCCGCCATAGCCGAGGAGATGAAAGCACTATTTCCGCAGTATTTCGCCACCTACCCTATTGTCGTCAAGCTGGCCAAGGGCGATTTGCTCAGCAAACTTTCACAACCGGGAGCACAGGAACTGCTGAAGGAAGGGCTGGAATACAAGGCAGGCTCCCAGCCGAATGATGCCCTACTGCTGTACACCCTGAAAGAATACCACAGCAACGGGCTCTATACCAAGTAACTTTTATTTGCGAAGAATGATTTTCCATGGGATTTTATCGGACACCGGACCGGTGAAATCCCATAATTCATATCCTTTCTTGAAGGCCTGTACCCGCTGCTGCACCTGCTGTTTGTCCAGAGGAACCGACAAACGGAAATTTCCCATTTCATCCGAAACAGTCTGTAAGTCGATCACCTGTATGGTCACGCCTGACAGCGGACGGTTCGCTTCATCCTTCACGGTGCCGAACACTACTGAAAGACTCTTGTCGCGACGTATGTTTACCACCAGTCTCTTTTCCAGTTCCATCACCGTGTCCACTGGTTCATATCCTTTAGCAGTGACTGAAAGCTGCACCGGAGTACCCAGATAACGGGAATGTATCTCCTTGAAAATCGCTTCATCGGTCAGTCGGTCCACGTGGCAGGTCTCGCTCTTGTCGGAATAAGTCAGCGTAATGTCCGCCCCCTCAAATGGAAGTGCGGAAACTGTCTGATCGCTCAGGCAAACCGTCGTAGTTACTGGGGTAAAATAGAAGAAAGCCTTAAATGCCAGCCACATCACAATCAGCGGAGCTACTACATACGACAAGGTAAACTTCAGTCTATACAGCATTTTCTCCTCGGTTGATGGAGCACGAATTACTCCTTCCTGCTCCAATATAGCCAACTGACGGTCAAATTTAACCCGCCAGTCTTCCGGTGTAGTGTACACATCGCAGAAGTGTCCCAGTGTATGCTCACAGTATTGCTTGAAATTGGTAAGCGCCTCATCCTCAATGCCTTCTTCCTTAAAATAAATGAAGATTTGCGGACGTTCTTTATTCTCCCGGAAAGCAGCCAAAGCCACTTCCAACTCTTCACGCGTATATTTTCCCAGGCGTGTGTGAAACAAGAAAATCACCAGGTCGCATTCACGGATGTACGCATTGTAGCGGTCCTGCAGGCGACCGTCGTTCAGCGAACTGCAGAAATCCTTCCAAGTACGGTGGTCAAACTCAATATCCTTTTTCCGGTACAGCTTGTTCTTGTCCGAAAAATACACATCAAACATCGTTTTGTCCTGATCCAACTCAGCCGACGATGCAATAAAAACCTTTACCAGCTTACTTCTCATTTTTCCAACTATTTTCTTTGATTCGAGCCCAGTTACGACGAGCTAGAATCCGTTCTTCCAGTAATTTCAGTTTCTCCTTTATTTTCTTAGGCCACTTCACATCCTGCCAACAACGTTGCAGGCTGACCTCTATTTGTTCCACCTCGGCCACCGTCTGCGCTTCCTTGACTAGCAGGCCATATCGGTCGATAGCAGCCTCTTTCTTTCCACTGTTCCACATCCACTCCGTCACGGTCAGTCGTGGAGCCATCTCCCGTGTTGCTTCCAAAATCAAGCGGGCCACCGAATCACAGCCCGCCACATCGCCCGTCTGCCGCATCAGTTCAAAACTGTGCACCAATGAAGGCAGCAAAAGCTGCACATCCGCATCGGCAGCCTGCCTTCCGGCCACACGCTGTGCCAGCACTGAATCCGTATGCATGGACTCATACAAGCGGATAGCTCCTTCCATATCACCCTTATCCAGCAACTCCAGCGCCTGCTGCTCTGTTCGTTCCAGTTCATCACGGTTCAGGCGGGCAAACCTCATGGCATATACCTCCAGTCTTCGCTTCAAGGTCACTTGCACCTGCGACAAAGAATCCACCCTCCGGACATACTCCTCGTCAGTGAGCCGTTGCAGTTTCCGGCGAGTCTCCAGTTCCACCAGCGCTGCATGATATTCCCGCTCACTAGCAGAGACACCTATCTGATAATATTTTTTCCGCAGTGCATCAATCATTTCCGTACGCCCCAAAACGATTTTCAGCACCGCATCCGACGAAAGGTTCCAATTGTCCACCTTCTCCCGGTTTACCATTTCAAAACCTTTCTTATATACCCCGTCCAGCAGCAACGGGTCGCCTGGAAAAGAAGAAACAAATGACAAGACGAACTGCCCCTCCTGGTCACTGTCGGACGAAGCCGCACCGGTCGCCCTGATTTCCACCCCTGCCAGCGGACGGTTTCCACTGTTCATTTCCAGCACCACCCCCCGCTGCACAACCTGCGCTTCGGCAAAAGGAAAAAGCATCCCTCCGCACAAACAGATTATCCATCTTTGTATAACTGCCCTCATTTCGGTCTTCAAATTTACAGTTCGTCTGTTGCAAATTTAGGAAATTCTCTGAGAAATACGACTTTACTGCATATTTCTCTTCCATTTCATGTTTAATAACTAAAAACCGTCCCCAAAATTTGGAAATCATACCTTTTATCAATAACTCCATCCCTTCCCAATTACAGAGACATTTATCAAAAATAAATCCCTTAATCGTTAGGTCAGCTACACAAGAATACCTACCTTTAAGACCGTTATTTTTTACCAGGCAATCTATCAGAAAAATATGAAAAAGACAAAACTATTTTTTGTAGGTGCTGCCATCCTGATAGGAGGAGGGACGGCCGTACATGCCCAGTCGTGGAGAAACGACGGGGCAGTTTCTTTGGATAAACAATATGCCGATTATCCTTGTGTGAATTTACTAGACAGTACCAGTGTGACGGTGGAACCCACCGGACAAGGTTCGTTTGCGGTCTGCCGGGCTGTACGGGTGCAGACAACTGCCGGAGCCTTGCAGCAACGGATACTGAAATACGATTACGACCCGCTGACGGCAGCTGCTACTTTCAAGCGAGTGACCATCTACCATGCCGACGGAACTTATACATCGGTCGATGTGAGCAAGGCGTGCGACTACGCCGCTCCGGCCAGAGCTATCTACTGGGGAGCCCGCCAGATTATGCTGGAACTGGGTGCATTGCAACCGGGCGACATCATCGACTATGAAATCGACAAGAAAGGATTCACGTATGCCCTGCTGAGTGATGCACCCCAGTCAGGCGACGACTCCCGCTTTATCCCGCCCATGCGCGGACAGTTCTACGACATCGTGCCCTTTTGGTCGGCCGATCCCACCCTGCGCAAAGTGTACCGCGTCAGTCTGCCGGCCGAAAAAGAAATGCAATTCCAGTTCTATCAGGGCAGCTGCGCTTCCTCCATGCGCTACGAAGACGGACGGAAAGTCTATACCTTTGCTAAAGATGCCATCCTACCCTTCCGTCGGGAACCAAATATGGTCGATTTCTATGACGCCGCACCGAAGCTGATGATGTCTACCACCGCCGACTGGAAAGAGAAGTCACGCTGGTTCTACGGAGTCAACGAAGACTACGGCAGTTTCACCGCCATTCCGGAAGCCCAGAAGAAAGTAGACGAACTCATTCGGGGTAAAAAAAACGAACTGGAAAAAGTGGCGGTACTCACCCACTGGGTGGCCGACAACATCCGTTATGCAGGTATCTCCATGGGAAAGGGAGAAGGATTCACCCTGCACAACCTGAAGATGAATTATACCGACCGCTGCGGGGTGTGCAAGGACATTGCCGGCACACTGATTGCGTTCCTGCGGATGGCAGGATTCGAAGCCTTTCCGGCCATGACCATGGCAGGCAGCCGGGTGGAGACCATTCCGGCCGACCATTTCAACCACTGCGTGGCCGTAGTGAAACTCAGTGACGGCACAATGATGCCGCTCGACCCCACGTGGGTACCTTTCTGCCGGGAACTGTGGAGCAGTGCCGAACAGCAGCAAAATTACCTGCCGGGCACACCGGAAGGCACCGACCTGTGCCTGACTCCTATCTCCGACCCGGAAAACCATTACGTACGTATCAAGGCACAGAACACCCTCGATGAAAAAGGCACGTTGAAAGGTACCTTCACCATCGAAGCTGAGGGACAGAGCGACAGCAACATCCGCCGCATCTTCACCACCGGATTTCAGAGCGAATGGGCACATACCATGGAACGCCAGTTGCTGAACGTATCGCCCAAAGCCCGATTGAAAAGCGTGGACTACGGACGGACACCGAAAGACTACCAGCGCGCCCCTATCCAGATTACGTTCCGCTACGAGATTCCGGAATATGCACTGAAAGGCGACCAGGGAGAAATGGTTTTCAAACCTTTCGTACTGAATAACCTCTACACGCAAGTCCTCTCCTACCTGCGGATAGATACCAGCCTGGAGAAACGGGCCTACGGCTTCAAGGACGGCTGCTCCCGTCTGGTGGAAATGGAAGAAAACCTGAAACTTCCTGCAGGATACGAATGGCAAGGAAAGGAAAAGCAGGACCAGATGGACGGGCCAGGTGCCGGATTCACCGGATACATGGGCCAAAACGGCAACCAGTTGCAGGTGAAAACATCCTTGCGCCTGAAGAAGCGGGTCTACGAAGCATCCGACTGGGAAAGTTTCCGAAATGCGGTGAACACAGCCAAGGGATATGGAGAATACATTGTGGTAAAGAAATAACCACTCATACGAGGATTTAACAAGAAACGAAGCGTAATGAAAACATTATCAATCTACATAGGAATCATAGGAATGCTTTTGCTGGCTGTACTGCCGGCCAGAGCCGCATCGGAAGCAGAATTCCGCAAACTCTCGAAAGCGTACACCCTGCGTGCCGACGGCAGTCAGGAGATGCGGGTGCAGAAGGAACTCACCCTGTTCACCCATGCCGCCATGAACGGCCTGTACGGAGAAACATTTATCGTGTATAACCCCGACTTCCAGAAGCTGGAGATTCACGCGTCCTACACCCGCCAGAAAGATGGCACCGTGGTTCAGACACCCGCCAATGCCTTCGTAGAGGTATTGCCTGCCGCAGCTGCCAACGCACCGGCCTACAACCAACTGAAAGAAATGGTCGTGGTGCACTGGCCATGTGGGCGGCCACGCTGCTGCCCGAGGGCGTGCGCGGCGCGATGAACCAGGCCACGCAGGCCGCCCCCGCCGGGGAAAGCTACCTGAACCTGCTGCCGCAGGCCGACGAGCATGACCGCGCGGTGTTCTTGAGCCGGTATTTCGGTCTGGAAAACAAGGACTACGTCAAGCGGTTTTTGCAGATGAACCGCGGCATTACGATTTTGGAGGACTACTCCGCCGGGTCGAACGCCACGACGATGCTCTGCATGGACACGCAATCGACGTTCTACCGCAAATATGCCTTTGGCAAGGACGGCGCAAAGCTGGCCGAGCAGCTCGACTGGCTGCGTGCCCAGCAAGACCGCCTGCCGCTGTGCGATATTCTGCGCAGCGAGGAGGCCGACGGCTGCTGCTGGTACGACATGGTCTACAACCCGCAGGCCGTGGGAATGTTCCGCTACCTGCACTCGAACCCCGTGGAAAAGAGCCGCGCCATCCTGCGTGCGGTGCTGGCGACGCTGGAGGATAAGCTCTACAAGCCGACGGCGGTCCCGGCGGACGCGGAGAAAATCGAAAAGTACATCGAGACGAAGGTTGACGGCAACCTGAAAAAGCTGCATGAGGACCGGATGCTGCGCGAGCTGATGAGCTATGACACGCTGCGCATCAACGGCGTGGAGTACAAGAACCTGCCCGCGCTGGACTGGATGTTTGACCATGACCGGCTGCGCAACCTGTTTGCGAAGGACCCTGTGGGCACGATCCACGGCGACCTGACGATAGAGAACATCATCTGCCGCACCGACAACGACAGCTGGTATCTGATCGACCCGAATACCGGCAATCTGCACGAAAGTCCGTTCCTGGATTACGGCAAGCTGCTGCAAAGCCTGCACGGCAGCTACGAATTTATGATGAAAACGCCGCGCGTGGCTGTGCAGGACAACCGTATCGACTTCCAGCTGACGCGCAGTGCGGCCTATGACGCGCTGTTGGCCGCCGTGATGGAGGATCTGAGCGCCCGCTACCCGCGGGAGCAGGTCGAGAGCATTCTGATGCACGAGGTCATCCACTGGCTGCGGCTGATGCCCTACAAGCTGAACAAGGACCGCAAGCGCGCGGCAATGTTCTACGCCGGGCTGGTCATGGTCGCCAACGATGTGGCGGATTTTTCGGAGCATAAAAAGGAGACACTATGCTGATTTGCGTGGACCTGGACGGGACCCTGCTGGACACAGTGCCGGCCAACGCGGCATCCTACCGCGCGGCACTGGAGGAGCTGGGCTTTACCGTGACCGATGAATATTATGCCGAGCGCTGCAACGGCGGACATTACACACGGTTTCTGCCGCCGCTGATGGGCGGCGCGCCGAGCACCGCCGATGTGGAGCGCGTGCATGACAGGAAAAAGGCGCTGTACAGTAACTTTCTCGATGCGGTGCGCCCGAACACGGCACTGATGGAAATTTTGAAAACGATGCGCGCCGCCGGGCATGACCTGGCCTGCGTGACCACCGGCAGCAAGCAGAACGCCACCGAGGTGCTGGAGCATTTCGGGCTGCGGGAATGGTTCGGCTTGATCGTGACCGGGGAGGACGTGGAAAAGCAGAAGCCCGACCCGGAGGGGTATTGCCGGGCGATGGAGCATTTCCGCGTTACGCCCGCCGATACAATGATCTTTGAGGACTCGGGCATCGGCCTGACCGCGGCCAAGGCCAGCGGGGCAAGGGTGTTCAGGGTGGAGCAATTTTAAGAGCTGCGATGCAGGGGAAACCTTGTTCGCACGGAGAATATGCAGCCGGTCGCAAGGCTCCCGGGCGGATATGGAATCCGCCCCTACGGTGTAGGGGGCGATGCTCGCATCGACCCGGAAAGTGCACGGCGCGGCAAGGTTGACGGGCGAACAATGTTCGCCCCTACAAAAACAGCCCCGGAAGGCAGTTGCCTTTCGGGGCTGTTGTACTTGTGATGGAAAATCAGGCCTTCGCGTCCGGGCGGACGATGTCACGGATGACGTTGACGATGTTGTCAGCGGTCAGGCCGTAGTCACGCAGAACCTCATTGGCGGGGCCGGAGTGACCGAACTGATCCATGACGCCGATGCGGCGCACGGGGACGGGCAGCTTCTCGCTGACGACGGAGCAGACGGCTTCGCCCAGGCCGCCGATGATGCTGTGCTCCTCGACGGTGATGATGCGGCCGCACTCGCGGGCGGCGGTCAGGATGATCTCCTCGTCGATGGGCTTGATGGTCGGCATGTTGATGACGCGGACGTTCATGCCCTGGCGCTTGGCCAGCACGGCGGCGCGCAGAGCCTCGTTGGTCATCAGGCCGGTGGAGATGACGGCAATGTCATAGCCGTCGGTCAGCTTCTCGCCCTTGCCGATCTGGAACTCGTAGGTCTCGGGATCGTGGAAAACGGGCGTGGCCAGACGGGAGAAGCGCAGGTAGACGGGACCCTGATAGTTGTAGGCGGCGATGACGGCGGCACGGGCCTCCACATCGTCAGCCGGGCTCAAGACCACCATGCCGGGGATCGAGCGCATGAGGGCAATGTCCTCGCAGCACTGGTGGGACGCGCCGTCCTCACCGACGGAGAGGCCCGCGTGGGTGGCAGCGATCTTGACGTTCAGGTGCGGGTAGCCGATGGAGTTGCGGATCTGCTCAAAGCCGCGGCCCGCAACGAACATGGCAAAGCTGGACACGAAGGGGACGTAGCCCATCGTGGACATACCGGCGGCGACGCCGACCATGTTCTGCTCGGCAATGCCGCAGTCAAAGTGACGATCCGGGTACTCCTTGCGGAAGATTTCGGTTTTGGTGGCAGCGGCCAGGTCGGCGTCAAAAACCACCAGATTGTCAGCGCCCTGCTGGGCCAGCTCTACCAGCGTGTTGCCGTAGCTGACACGGGTAGCAATTTTTTTAATATCAGCCATTGTTGAACTCGATCTCCTTTTCCAGCGTGGCGTGGGCGGCGCGCAGCTCGGTCATAGCCTGGGCGTATTCTTCGTCGTTGGGGGCCTTGCCGTGCCAATCGACGGCGTTTTCCATGTAGCTGACGCCCAGACCCTTGGTCGTGCGCAGCAGGAAGCAGGTGGGCTTGCCGCTGCCGTGGGACAGGTCGAACATTTTGAACGCCTGCTCCAGGTCGGCAAAGGAGTTGCCGTTGCAGACGATGGTGTTGAAGCCGAAGGCATCCATCTTGTGGTCCAGCGGCTCGGAGTTCATGACGTCGCGGGTCGCACCATCGATCTGCAGGCCGTTGACATCGATCATGATGCACAGGTTATCGAGCTTGTAGTGGTTGGCGAACATGAACGCCTCCCAGCATTCGCCCTCTTCGACCTCACCGTCGCCCAGCAGGGTGTAGACGTTGATGTCGCTGCCCAGCTTTTTGGCACCCAGCGCCATGCCGCAGGCGGCGGAAACACCCTGGCCCAGGGAACCGGTGCTCATGTCAACACCGGGGACGGTGTTCATGTTGGGGTGGCCCTGCAGGTAACTGTTGGAGTGGCGCAGCGTGGGCAGGTCGGCCACCGGGAAGAAGCCGCGCTCCGCCAGCGTGGCATACAGGCCGGGGGCGCAGTGGCCCTTGCTAAGTACAAAACGGTCGCGGTTGGGATCCTGCGGCTGTTCGGGGTCAATGCGCATCTCGCGGAAATACAGATAGGTCAGAACGTCCGCCGCGGACAGGCTGCCGCCCGGATGACCGCACCCGGCACCGTGGGTGGCTTCGATCACACCCATGCGCACGCGGGTCGCAGTCAGTTTTAACTGCAGCGTTTCCAGTTTTGTCATAGCTAAGCTCCTCCGGTCACTTATGGTAAAATCGGGCAGTATATATGGATACTGCTACACAATATACTATCTTATATTATACACGTTTCGCGGAATCCCGCAACATTTTTTTACAAATTTCGTGAAAAAAGGCTGTTTTGGTGCATTCGCGGTAAAGTTGACACGCCAAAAAGCCCGCTGCTATGCACCCTTTGTGCGTAATGCCAAAAAATGGGGCGATTCGTACATAAACTACAGCAAAAAGCACCTTGCACAAAGCGGGCATTTGTGGCATAATTTAAGTACAGCCGCGGTGCGGAAAGCCCACGATATGAGGCAGCCGCCCGGCCCACACTACAAGATATGGGAGGGAAAGAGAGTGCCCAACGGGATCTACATCCAGACTGAGTACCACGGCAAGCTTATCCGCAAAATCGTCTGCAATGGGGATGAACGGTGGTTTATCGGCTCCAACTGCGCCGTGACCTTCCTGTCCATGGACGACTGCATGGCCGCCATTGACCGCCTGTAATTGTAAAAAGGAAGTCTGCCGCACGCCGTCCTTTGGGGGATGACGTGCGGCTTTTTGCATTTGTATACGAGGTTTGTATGAAAAAACGGAACTGGCGTCTGATGCTGCGCCGGGTGCTGAACCTGGTGTTCAGCCGCATTGTTGTGACCGGCGTGCTTCTGCTGCTGCAGGCGTTCTGGCTGTTTGCGCTGTTCTACTGGCTGGCGGACTACGCCAAATGGTTCGGCGGCGTGGGCGTTGCCATGAGCGTTATCATGTGCCTGGCGCTGATCCGGCAGGATTCCACGGTGCCGGAGTTTAAGATCAGCTGGATGATCCTGTTTTCCGTTATGCCGGTGCAGGGCGGCATTTTGTACCTGCTGTGGGGCGATAAGCGCCCGGCGCTGGGCTTGCGCCACCGGCTGGAGCGCGCCGAGGACGCAATGGCCCCGGCGCGGAAGGACGACCCCGACGCCACGGCGGCCTTGCAGCGGCTAAGGCATTTCCTTCGATTGCTGGTGCAAAGATACGAATAAATCTGGTATCTAC
>OGYM01001240.1_pt1 | contig 18807 bp, 10 predicted proteins | sample 1576491 | NCBI WGS metagenome assembly OGYM01 (sample SAMEA3541515, study PRJEB24748) | human gut metagenome | biome: human gut; feature: human-associated habitat; material: faeces | place: China | collected 2012 | reverse complement strand
ATTTGAATGAAATCCGTCATTCCAAACCAGAGTTCAAGGCTTTTTCTGCGAAAGAGGTCCGGGCGCTCATTCCGACTTCGGCGGACGCCGCTTCTCCTTCATGCGGGACCTGAACGGCTATATCGACGGCGTTCTGGGCGGCAAGCCCATTATCGACTCCGACGATCTTATCCCCAAGCGGGAGCGCTCAGGCGAATACCTGATGCTGCGCCTGCGGACGGTCCGCGGCATTGAGGAATGGGAATACCGCCGGGAATACTTTATGAATTTCGATCCCGTGGAGCAAAAGCTCTTTGCATATGAGCACAACGGCTGGGCCGCCCGGGACGGCCACCGCTGGCGGCTCACCCCCATTGGTTTCCTGCTCTCCAACCAGTTGATCGGGGAGCTCCTGGAGCTCCAGGAGAGCGCCACATTAGAGACGACCCTGCCCAAGGTGCGGGACACGCCCCCGCCGCAGCCGGACGGGGACACGCTGTGAACAAGGACGGGCCTTGCCGGGCCCGTCCTTGTCTATCCCAAGACTTGCCTCCGGGCCGGGGCGGAGAGCCCGCCCGACTTTTCTAACTTCTTTCTAACATCGTGTCCGCATACCCTGAAACGACAGGTTTTGGCAGGGCCTGCCGTTTACAAGGCGGCGCGTTTGTGGTAGGATGGACGATGACATTCCTTCCACCCTGCGACTATTTTTGGAGGCACATTATGAAGCGATTCGGCATCCGCGCCACCGCCCTGACCCTGGCCGCCTTGGTGTGGCTCTCCCCCATGGCATCGGCCTCTGTGGCCCTGGGCGACGAACTACATAGCGGGACCGTGGAGCTGGCTCCCGGTTCCGAGCTCATCCGCCAGGTCTTTTGGAGCAATTCCAAATCCGATCTGCGCACAGAGCGCTATATCACCTATACGCCCGGTCAGGGCGTCTACCCCGTGGTGGTTTATGGGGACAAGCTTCTGAGCAAGCAGACCCTTTCCACCATGGCCCAGACGCTGGAGGCCCAGGGCCACCGCGTGGTGGGCGGCGTAAACGGCGACTTTTTCGACATGTCCACCGGCAATGCCCTGGGCGTGCTCATCAGCGACGGTACGCTGCGCACCACCGACGGCGCTCACTACGCCGTGGGCTTCCGGGAGGATGGGACCGCCTTCATCGGCTGGCCCAGCCTCTCCGTCACCGCCACCTTCTCCGGCTCCACCATGCGGGTCACCGACGTGAACAAGACCCGTACCGCAGACGACGGCATGCTCTACTGCGACAACCTCAGCGCGGCCGGCGCGTATATCTCCACGCCGACCTCCTGCGCCGAGATGGGCGCCGGCGGTGGCACGAGCGCTGCTGACGGCTACGCCTACCTGACGCCGGACATGATCGCCAAGGCGGTCACGAAGATGAAGAAGGACCGCGTGCCGACCATCAACGGCAAGTATTACGCCGTGATCCATCCGTCCGTCGCCTACGACCTGCGCAAGTCCACCGAGTGGATCGAGGCGCACAAGTACGCCCAGCCGGACGAGATCTATAACGGCGAGATCGGCGAGCTGCACGGCGTGCGCTTCATCGAGAACACCTTCGCGCCCGTTCTGACCGGCACGGGCTACAAGAACAAGAGCGAAGGCGCGACCTACGCGACCTACTTCTTCGGCAAGGATGCCTTCGGCATCATCGATCCGGAGGGCGGCGCGCTGGAGATGATCGTGCACGACAAGTCCGAGATCGGCGGCCCGCTGAACCAGTTCAGCACCATCGGCTACAAGTTCGAGACCAACGGCGCGACCGTGCTGTACACCGAGCGCCTGCTGCGCGTGATGAGCACGTCTGCTTACAGCGCGACGGACGCCGCCAACTGAGGCGAAACCAATACGGCCGGAGGCGCTTCGGCGTCTCCGGCTGATATGAGAAAGGAGCGTACCCATGGCAACCGAAAAGAAGACTGAGGCTGAAACCGAAAAGAAGACTGAGGCTGAAACCGAAAAGAAGACTGAGGCTGCGGCTGAAAAGCTGCCGGATCCGTATGAGCTGGAGGAGATCTTCATCCCGCGCGCAGGCGCGAAGGAAGACCCGAACCTGTTCGTGAGCGTAAACGGAAAGAATTTTCTGATCCCGAAGGGCAAGAAGTCCAAGGTGCCGCGCTACATCGCCGACGAGATCCGCCGGTCTGAGCGCGCGCGCGACGCCTTCGAGGCGTTCGTGGACGAGGCTACGACGGCCGCGCGGCAGGCAGAGTAAACCAAAGGGAGGCGGCAACCACGCCTCCCTTTTTCAGTACAAGGAGCAGAGACTATGACGATTTCGGACGCGATCACGATGGTGGACGCCCTGCGGCCGAACCAGTATTCGCAGGACATAAAGATCCGGTGGCTGTCGCGCCTTGACGGGATGATCTGGCAGGAAGTGATCCGCACGCACGAGGGCGGCACGGAGACGTTCGACGGCTACGGCGAGAACACGAGCATGAGCACGGAGCTGCTCGTCGGCAGCCCGTATGACGAGGACGTGTACAACAACTACCTGCAGGCCATGATCGACCGCGAAAACGGCGAGGCGGGCAAATACAGCCAGAGCATCACGCTGTTCAACGCGGCGTTCTCGCGCTGGCGCAACTGGTATAACCGCGCGCACATGGCGAAGGACCCCGGAACATTCCGGTTTTGAGGGAGGGATGACAGATGCCGACATATCCGACGATTCAGGAAACGGCACGCTCGCAGCAGGTGACGGATACCTTCGGCGGCTACAACCACAACCTCAAGATCCCCGAGGGGGAATTTTACGAGATGGAGAATCTTTGCGGCGACGATTACCCGCTGCTGGCGACAAGAAAGCAGCGAAAGACACTGCAGGGTTCGGTCGAAAACCTGAAGGCGATAGTATCCAAAGGGAATAGGCTTTACTACATCGCGGGATATGACAGCACGACAAAGACCTGCGGCTTCTATGCCGACGGCGAGAAAGTCGTGGATCTGGCATACACCGGCTCGAAGCGGTTCGTGAGTATGGGCGCATACCTGCTCATCTGGCCGGACAAGGTGTGGTACAACACGGCCGACGGCACGCACGGGAACATGGAGAAACTGTTTTCGTCCGCGGCTGGGACATATCTGTTTTCAGAGACGAACGCCGTTTCCGGCCCGGACGGGCAGGAGACGATCACAGTCTATGCCGAGTGGCTGGTGGAGCCGTGCAGCAGGGACGGAAAGATTGTGTACACGACGAGTGAGACGCACAGCGTGACCTTCGGAGGCAACCGCACGGTGATGCAGGACGGGATCACCTACTACTATCTCAACAGCAACAAACCATCCGCGCCGAAAAACGGGGATGCCTACATCGACGGTGAGACACGGACGCCATACGTCTACAGCGGAACGCAGAAGGACTGGGTGGCGCAGGACGTGCCGGTGATGCGGCTCAAATGCAAGGGGATCGGCAGCGGCTTCGTGGCCGACGACTACGTGAAGATAGACGGCGTGGGCGTGGACACGGATTTTCGCATGCTCGGCGGTGACAACCTTGCAGACGGAGCATACCGCGCGGTGCTGGCCGCGGAGGGCGATTATCTCGTGCTGGATGCTTATGCGCCTGCAGTGGACGTGCGCTATACGCTCAATGCTCCTCCGGAGGCCGGGGCTGTCAAGGCCGCGATGGATCTGCCGGATATGGACTATGTCATCGAGGCGCAGAACCGCCTCTGGGGCTGCAAGTACGGCACGGTGGACGGGAAGCTTGTCAACGAGATCTACGCGAGCGCGCTTGGGCGCTTCGACGTGTGGCGCAAATATGCAGGCGTGAGCACGGACAGCTACGCTGCGTCGGTCGGGTCTGACGGTCGCTGGACGGGCGCTGTGAATTATCAGGGCTACCCGCTGTTTTTCAAGGAAGACCGGATGCACAAGGTGTATGTGTCCGCGAGCGGCGCACACAGAATTCAGGAGTACACGATGCGCGGCGTGCAGCCGGGGGGCGCAAAGAGCCTCGCGGTGGTCAACGGTGTGCTGTTTTACAAGGCGCGCGACTGCGTGTGCGCCTACGACGGAAGCGGCGCGCCGACGGACGTGAGTGAGAAGCTGAACCTGAATTCGCTTTCGCGGCCGGGCAGCACGACAAGCATCGCGGCGGCGTACCGCGACAAGTATTATCTCTACCTACAAATGAATACGCCTCCGGGAAGCCGCCTGCTCGTTCTGGACACGCGGCGCGGGACGTGGTACCGGGAGAGCATCCCGGCCGGAGGAGTTGTTGGTTTCACGGAGCACTTTGGTTCTCTTCTGTGCGGAGCGGGAGACATCGAGGAGATCGCGCACGACAACCAGGAATCCGAACTGAGCGGCACGAAAGAGGGCGACGTGGCGTGGAGCTGTGAAACCGGCCTGATCGGCTACAGCACGGTCGAGCAGAAGTACATAAGCCGGTTCAACATCCGCATGAGCCTCGCGCAGGGCGCGCATATGGACGTACTGGTGCAGTATGACTCCGACGGTGTGTGGCACAACCAGGGCCGTCTCCAGGGCGTTGGAACGCGCACGTTCATGCTGCCAGTGCGGCCGAGACGCTGCGACCACTTCCGCATCCGGCTCGAGGGCAGCGGGGACGTGCGCATCTACAGCTTCGCAAAAATATTCGAGGCGGGGAGCGATGTGTATGCTGACATTTGATTACCCGCAGACGTATGCAGTGGCCGGCAGCACAGAGGAGCAGCTTGCCCAGCTGCGCTCGTACATCTGGCAGCTCGTGGATATGCTCAATCAGGCAGGCGACGGGAATAAGGCCGGAATCGGCGCTTCAGATACTGCCGCGCTTCGTACAGAGCTGGAAAAGCTGCGCAAGGCGCTGCGGGATCTGGAAGCAAAGAGCGGGCACGGCCTTCCGAGCGGCGGAACGACCGGGCAGGCGCTGACGAAGCTATCCGACAGCGACTATGACACGGGCTGGCGCACGCCGGCAGGCGGAAGCGGCGGAGGCGGCACGGTGCAGAGCGTCAACCAGGTGCTGCCGGATAACGCCGGAAATGTGCAGCTGACGCCGAAAGACGTCGGCGCGGTGGACGAGGATGACGAGCTGACGATCCTCGAAGTCATTGATATGTGGAATAACGCTTAGGGGGAGAACTATGGCAGGAAAATATTCGGGGCAGAATGCTCTAGACAAGATGATGCATTTGGTGAAGACGGCGCTGCGTGGGAAGCTGGACAAGTCCGGCGGCACGATCACCGGAGATCTTAAAGTGAACGGGGACTTTGAACCTGTCAAGGGGCTTACGACAAGCGGCGGGATTAACGCCCAGTCCGTGAGTACGCCGGTTCTTGCCTTGCACGACAACGGGGTCGCAGGAGCAAACGCCAGCATCAACGTATCTGGTGTGGGTGCCGTGGAGGTGACTGTGCCGGACGGCGATAAGCGGGCTAAGGCGCGCGTGAAGGTGGGCACGCCGACCGAGGACGACGATGCGGTGACGAAGAAATACGCGGACGCGGCGCATATCAAGACCGAGGACTTCTACGTAACGTTCACACGCCAGAAAGATTCGTCCGGGAATTACACAGACGACTACACGACGAACCACACTGCGAAGGAGATCTACGAAGCGTATCAGGCCGGGAAACGCGTGTGGCATCTGGATATGCACATGCGCTACCAAATCACCAGAGCCGAGCATACCCCTTCCGGAATCTATTATATTGACTTCATACACTTTGAGCCTGGGAACATGGTGGCGTGTTATTCCGTGCAACAGGGAAGCGACACTGCCGCGTCGACCGGGAGCAAGTTTGTCTACGGCATTATCGCGCCGAACCCCGGAAGTGCGGATAACGGAAAGTACCTGATAGTGAACGGGAGCAAGATCGCTTACACGGACTTGCCGGATGGTATTACGGTCGACAGCGCTATGTCTGCATCCAGCACAAATCCCGTGCAGAACAAGATCGTGAAAGGCTATGTGGACACGAAGGTCTCTGGCCTGCAGACGGCAGATCAGGTGCAGGCCGCCATCAGCAGCGCGATCACCGGCGTCTACACACCGAAGGGGTCGATCGCTTTCGCGTCCCTGCCGACGGCCGCGGCCGGAAACAAGGGCTGGGTGTACAACGTCACAGATGCCTTCACGACTACGGCGGCGTTTGTCGAGGGCGCGGGGCACAGCTACGGAGCGGGGACAAACGTTGTGTGCGTGGACGCTGGCAGCGGCAGCTACAAGTGGGACGTGCTGGCAGGAATGATTGATCTGACGGAGCTGACTGCGGACGAGGTGCAGAAACTCTGGGACTCCATCTGACGGGGGGGGATGATGCATGCAGACAAGCGGGAGCACGGCGGTCAAGAAGCTGATCCAGCTTGTAAAATCCGCGCTGTCCGGCAAGATGGACAAGTCCGGCGGGACTTTTACGGGCAATGTCTCCGGAAAATACTTTACCGGCACGTGGCTGCAGACGACGGAAGCAACTGACCTCGGCCGCGCACCCGGTAAAATTGCCGTGCTTGACGAGTCCGGCTGGGTGTACTATCGCACGCCGGCGGAGCTCAAATCCGATATCGGCGCAAGCTCAGGCGGAGTCGATGTCAGTACGGTGCTCGACAAGGTGTATCCGGTCGGGGCAATCTACATGAGCGTAAACAGCACAAATCCAAAAACGCTGTTCGGCGGCACGTGGGTGCAGCTTAAAGATCGATTCCTGCTGGCCGCAGGCACGACCTATAAAGCTGGTTCAACTGGCGGCGAGGCCACGCACAAGCTTACCGCAAGCGAGATGCCGAGCCACAACCACGCGGTGTACTACCCTAATGCTGGAGCTGCTGACCACTCCGCGCCCGGCAACTATCCGGATGGCCCGTCTGACAGCACGTATTATGCGATTGGCAGCTACACGTCCAGCGCTGGCGGCGGCGGAGCGCATAATAACATGCCGCCGTATCTTGCGGTTTACGCGTGGAAGCGGACGGCATAAGAGAGGAGAAACGGCATGGCAAAGAAAAACTACAACGGTGTCGAGTTTGACGACAGCGTGGATTATGCCGCGCTGATGGACAAGGCGGCTGCCGCCGGAAACAACGAGAAGGCGGCCGTTCTGGAGAAAAAGCGCAACGCGAAGATCCAGTCCGGCGGCATGGACTATGGTACGACGAATCAGTACGCGCAGTACCTGCCGAAGGCGGACACGCCGTATGACACACAGACGGACTACGGCGCGCTGATGGACAAGGCCGCTGCATCCGGAGATTACACGAGCGCAGCACGGTATGAGAAGCTGCGCAATGCGAAGATCAAGGGCGAGGGGCTGGACTACGAGACGAGCGATTACTACTCGAAGTACCTGCCCGAGAACCGGTATACCTACGACCCGAGCAAGAACGACGCATACCAGCGTGCGAACGATCAGGCAACGGCGATCTACGACAAGATCATGAACCGCGGGGAATTCACGTTTGACCTGAACAAGGACAAGCTCTACCAGCAGTACCGCGATCTGTACGCGCAGATGGGGCGCGGCGCAATGGAGGACACCATGGGGCAGGCGGCGGCGCTGACCGGAGGCTACGGAAGCACATACAGCCAGAACGCGGGGCAGCAGGCGTATAACAGCTATCTGCAGAAGCTCAACGAGGTCGTGCCTGAGCTGTATAATGCAGCCTACAACCGCTACAATCAGGAAGGCCAGAACCTGATGAACCTCTACACCATGGCGCGCAGCAACGCCGACAGCGCCTACGAGCGCGACTACAACCAGTGGTATAACCGGCTGCAGCTCGAGCGCAGCGACGAGGACACGGCCTATAACCGCAAACAGACCGAGGAGCAGAAGAAGCTCACGCAGGAGGAGACGGACTACGAGCGCAAGCAGAACGCCTGGAGCCGTCTGTCGTCCCTGATCACGACGACCGGATACCAGCCGTCGGACGAGGAGCTGGCGGCGGCTGGGATGTCTGCCAACGAGGCGGCATATCTGCGGCAGTATTACCAGCAGCAGCTGGCAGCAGCGTCAAATAAGAGTGGGGGGTCGGGCGGCGGAAGTAGAAGAAGCGGGAGCGGATACGGAGGCGGCGGAACGCAGCCGGAACAGACGGTTTCACCGTCTCCGTATGCGCACAAGCCCGGCAGCGGGATCACGCATAACGACATCGACTACACGGACGCGGATGCAGTGAAAGCTTCGTCGGCCGTGGCAGGCAGGGTACAGCAGATGATCGAAGAGGGCGTATCCGTTGCGGATGTGAGCGCATTTATTAAAAGCGCGTCGGAAAACGGGCTGATCTCAGATGACAGTGCCCGTAGGCTGAGACACATGAATAACTCCAGGAAGTGAGGGTCACATAGATGGCAGTCAAAAAAGCAGCAATCTCCATTGGTGATTGGCTCAAAAGCACGGGATTCTCCGCTGATAAAACGCTTTCTTCGGCACAGGAGCAGCGTAAAAACCTGCTGCAGCAGATGGACAGCGCAAATGCGTCATACCTCACGGGCGAGAAACGCGGCGCACTGCAGAGGGCGTTCAGCAACTATCAGGCGACCATGAACGTGCTTCGCGGTGCCGGCTATGACACCGGAAATGACGTCGACGTTCTGCGCAGAGCCGTGCACTCGTCCTTCGATTTCCAGAACCAGTTCAAGGACGAGAACGACTTCAACGTGTCGTATGCCTACCCGGCAAAATACAAGGGCAAGACCCGCACGGACGTGAATGCGGCGCTCACGCAGCTCAAGAACACGCCGGGAGCCGAGGCGGAATATGACTGGCTGAACAAGAACCAGATGAATTACTGGTCTGCGGACGAGCTGAAGGCGCAGATCGGCGCGTGGCAGAACGAGATTTCCGGCATTGAACAGCAGCGCCGGAATATGCCGCGCATGGCCGCCGGGAGCACAGACGCAGACTATTCCAAGCGGCAGCAGGAGGCGCTCGCTCTCTCGGGGCAGATCGATGAGCGAAAAGCGAAGATCGGGGAAGCGCAGAGCCTGCTCACGCGGAAGACCTACGATGACGAGATCAGCAAGTGGGACACGCAGATGCAGAAGGCGCTCTCCGACTACAGCAAGGCTCTGAGTGTGAGCGAGAGCGCGAACACGGAGATGGCGATGGCCGGAAACTCCGCATTCGTGGTGCAAAACAGCGACTACGCCACAAACGCGCGCAACACGGTGCGCAGCTTCGAGCAGCAGCTGCGTGATTACGGCTACAGTGACCAGCAGATCAACGGCATCCGCAACTACGCGCTCACGCAGCAGCACGCAAACGAGGCTGCGGAAATGGCACAGCAGGTCGCACAGGAGGCCAAGGAGCATCCGTGGCTGGCCTCAGCCATGTCTGTCGGCACGAATATGATGGCCGGAGCGGGCGCGATCGACATCGCGGCGCAGAATGCGCTGAACGGGACAGACCCGTTCACGGGCGAAAAAATGGCCGTCGACCGCTATACAAAATCCATGGTGCCGAGCACGGTGACGAACACCATCCGCGGAAGCGTTTCCGAGGACATGAGCGGCATCGGTTCGTTCCTGTACAACACCGGCATGAGCATGGCGGACAGCATGGCGACGCTGGCTATCGGCGGCGCGACCGGCCTGCGCGGCGCGGCGGATGTGATCCTCGGCGGCGCGGCGGCATCTCAGGCAATCACGGACGCGTATGACCGCGGTGCGTCGGACTCGCAGGCCATGTCGGTCGGCCTGCTCTACGGCACGGCCGAGGCTCTGTTCGAGCACATCAGCCTGGACAAGCTGCGCATGTTCCACACGTCGGCGGCTGCCGGGAAGAAGACCGCGAAGACGCTGGTTAAGGATATGCTCAAGCAGAGCTTCGTGGAAGGCAGCGAGGAAGTTTGTACGGATATCGCAAACGTCATATCCGACGCGATCGTGATGGCCGACAAGAGCGAGATCAACCAGGCGATTGCCACCTATCAGGCAGACGGCATGAGCGAGGACGAGGCAACGCGCAGGGCGTGGCTCGATTGGCTCGGCCAGACGGCGCAGGACTTTGCCGGCGGCGCGATCTCTGGCGGCGCAATGACCGGCGGCGACATGGCGCTCAACGCCGGGATGCGAAGCGCAAATTACCGCGAGACCGGCCGGCAGATCACGGCAAACGACTACGCGGACATCCTCCGCCATGCTGCAGAGGAAAGCGGCGACGAAAACCTCCGGAAGCTGGCCGGAAAGAAGCAGACGAACCGCAACACCGGCAAGCTCTACGAGGCGACACAGGAAGCAAATCTCACGCAGGCGGTCTCTGACCGTCTGGGTGCGCTCGGCACGCCAGAAAACGACGTGCAGGAGCTGACCGGCCTCGTGGTCAAGCAGATCAAGGGGCAGGAGCTGACGGGCAAGGAGCAGCGAAAATTTGACGCCAGCAAGCAGGCACAGCGCGCGGTGAACGAGTATGCGTCCCTGTTCACGCGGGATGCAGACCGGACCACGAACGCATGGGCGCGCAGCCATATGCGTGACGCAGCCGAGCTGGAGCGAAACGCGATCTATGGCGGGGCGCACAAGACTGACGCAGGGCAGACGCAGACGCATCAGGCGGAGAAGAACGCCGAGGTGCAGGTAAACGGTGAGACCGCACAGGTGCAGGCGCTTCGATATGACCAGGAGAGCGGCAGCGTTGAGCTGTCCGTGAAGGCCAAAAACGGCGATGTGCAGCGTGTTTCCGTGAAGGACGCCAAGCTGCCGGAGGGCACGCGCCTGCTCGCCGAGAGCGCGGAAAAATACGGCGATACAGCGCCGCAGATGTACGCAAACTACAAAAACGGGCAGGACGTGGAGCGCTACGCCAGCGCCTACGAGGTGGCATACTCTTACGGACACGCGCGCGTGAAAAACTACGCCGTGCTCGAGAACAGCGGCGCAGCATCGTATCTGACACCGGAGCAGCGGAAATTCGCCTACGATACCGGACTCGCCGCGGCGCGCAGGGAATCTGACGCAAAGAGCGCGGCGGCCAAGAGCGGCGAAATTCAGGCCGGCAGCGTGACGCTGGAAGGTGGAAAGCTCGGAAACGTGACACTCGCCGCCGTGAACACGGCCGGCCTGACGCGCAAGCAGACGGCGTCGATCGACGTGGCACGCAAGGCGGCGGAGGCGATCGGCGTGAACGTCGTGTTCTTTGAATCGCAGACCGGAGAGGACGGCAAATACCTCGGCTTTAACGGCGCATACCGCGATGGCACGATCTATCTGGACGTCAATGCAGGGAAGAACAACGTGGACACCGGCGAGACGGCCATCCTGAAGACGATGTCGCACGAGCTGACGCACTTTATTCAGCAGAACAGCGGCCAGTATGAGGCGCTGAAGGAATTTGTGGCGAACCATGTGCTTGAGAGCGGCGACAGCATCGAGCGCCTCGCCCGGCAGAAGCTCGACAACGACTCGACCGGCGAGCTGACGATGGACGGCGCGATGGACGAGGTCGTGGCCGATGCGTGCGAGATGATGCTGCGCAACACCGAGGCCGTGCAGCGGCTGGCGAATGAGAACCGCAGTCTTGCCGAGAAGATCCGCGACTGGATCAGCGACTTTGCCAAGAAGCTGCGCGAAGCGTTCAAGGGCGACCGCGCGACGCACGACGAGGCGAGAGCCATGCTCGACCGGATGGTGGAGCTGCAGAAGCTCTGGGACGATGCGCTGGTGGACGCGGCGAAGACAAACGCCGCAAAGGAAAACACCGCCGGGGATGGCGGTGTGCAGGAGCAGGCGCGTCAAGCGTATGAAAATAAAAATCTGGCCGAGGATAGCGAAGTCTATGATTATGATTTTATGACTTCGTTGCCGGATATGCGCATTACAGAACTCCCGGAAGTGCCGATGATCAGAGACACAGGCGGAAAGGTGAATTCCGCTGCTGTTATCACGGAAGGCATGAAAAATGCTCGCAGCGTGGGCGGCGAGCGCAGCGGGAAAATCTATGTCCAAAATGCGTATACAGGCAGACAGCTCCGCATTGACACGTCTAGCATTCGGCACGGTTTGAACGGCGGGATAAACCGTTTGCTAACGAACGCCAGGCTTGGCGCTGTAATTGGTAATGTGGTTCAAAACGCAGTTCCTGTGAACGCGCTGTACAACAAGGCAAAAGGCGTGACTGGCACGTACGCTATGGCAGCTTATGCGAACGACAGCCGAAATCGAGAATTTGTGGCCATTGTTACAGTTGAACAGAGAAGCGGAAATATTTCCGGATTAGAATCTTACGACGTCACTCACGCGGTCAGCGGAAGGCAAAAAAATAGCAGCCAGGCGGACACGAAGTCCCAGGGAGTTTACCCTATCAAGGCTGCTAAAATAAGTATAGCTGACTTTTTGAGCATTGTCAACAGCACGCATCAGAGTATATTGTCGGACGATGTTTTGCAGCATTTCGGAGAAACAAGGAACCCGAACGGAGATTATTCTGGACAGGTGAAATTCTCGCAGCGCGATAGCGCCGGAAATGCGCTGACGGCAGAACAGCAGGAGTTTTTCAAAGACAGCCAGGTGCGGGACGATGACGGGCGGTTGCTGGTCATGTACCACCAGACGGAGGGCGCATTCACTGTGTTCGACACGCGGCACAAGGGAGCGGGAACTCGCGACGATGAAACGCCGTTTGGCATCTTTATGAAGACATCCTCCAGAGATATTGGCATCAGAGGGAAAAAGCAGATGGAGCTGTATGCGAACATCAAGAGCCCCCTGCGCGTCAATGACAGAGCCGAACTGGTAACACAGCTCCGCAGAATGTCGGAGAAATATGCACAGTTGAAAGACCAGTCGGAGAAGATCGACAAGGAGTATAGTGCGAAATTTGCAGAAGCAAAGAATGCCTTTCAAAATTTCCTTTTGCAGTGGCGAAAAGAAAACCCGGATGCGCCGAGCCGCGCGGCCTATGATGCCGAAGGGTTTGACGCCGCGTTCGACGCAGAGGACGTCGTGGTAAAGGAATGGACACAGAAAAAAGACGGTCTTGCGCTACGCGCAAAGGACGAAATCACCAAGGCGCTACGCGCAAACGGCTACGACGGCGTGATTCTGGCAAACGACCGGGGCAGCTTTGGCCGCAGCACTGACGCCTATATCGCGCTGGATGCAAATCAGGTAAAGAACACCACCAACAAGGCCCCAACCAGCGATGCAGACATTCGCTACTCCGTGCGAGAATTCGAAGATGGGAGAAAATACGTAAAAGCGGATCGGCAAGTCCTTTTCGGAAACAATCAAGAAAGTTGGAGCGAACAGTTAGAGGATTATATCAACGGGAAAATCCGCAGAGGGCAGGATGTGCGCTTGATTGCGGAAGACGGAGATATCCTCCTGTTGACGAAAACGTCTGCCGGAAAGCTGAGCGACAATCACACCGGCGACGGCCGGACAATGAGTGACACTGCATTTGAGCGAAAAGCCAATGCTGCCGCACATATTGATGAACTAGTGGAAACGTCCACTCGAAACGGCAAAGTAAAGGAAGACTACAATGGGCGGCATGGAGAAATGGCGTCCGGCGGATGGATATATCGAAACGCCTATTTCATGGACTTCGATGGGAAATACTATAAAGTAACCGTTTCCACTGCAAAGGGAAACGGCGGGATAGTTATATATAACATCGGGCAAATGAAAGAAGAAGCGCTCCCCAAAATAAAGGGCTCTTATGCCGGAAACGGCAATGACCCGCGGGGGAACGCTTCTATGGACAGTATACGCTACTCTGGCGGAAATAGTCAAGAGAAAAGTGGCGAGAGCGCGCTTTACCAGCAGCGCGACAACACCCGCACGGAGCGCGACATCCTCACAGACGCGACGGATGGCGACGCGGCCAACGTGCGCGAGATGGAGATGCTGCGCGAGTACCGGGATAAGCTACGCGAATACACGAACGCATCGAAGCGGCTGGAGAAGCAGCGCCAGATCGCGCTGACCGCGACCGACAAGGACGAGCGCGTGAAGGCGACGAACCGTGCCAACAACGCAGCGCAGAGAGTGAGCAAGCTGGACGAGCAGCTCACAAAGATGCAGAACGCGAAACCGCTGCGCGAGCTGGTGGCGCGCGAGCTGAAGACGCGCGACAGCCTCGCCAAGGAAAACGCCATGCTGCGCGACCGCGTGGAGTATTGGCGCGGACAGACGCACACCACGGAAGAAGCGACTACAGACCCGAAGGCCGTGCGGGAAGCGGCGAAGGATATCATCAAGCAAACAGGCAGCAGCATCGATGCGGACGAGGTCACAGGAAGACTGCAGGAGCTGTATGACGGCATCGCCCGCGAGACGAGCGAGAACGGCTTGAGTCAGGAGGATATCTGGAAGCGCGCGTATGATCTTGCGCACGACATTCTCGACGATGTGAGCGTGCGTGACACGGAGATGTACGACCTGTACAGCGACCTGCGCGCGTACTTCCGGAATACGCAGATCACGCTCTCGCCGGAAATGCTCGGAGACTTCACGGACTTCGGCGACTTCCGCAAGCGGAACTATGGCAGGATGAAGCTGAAAAAGGGCGAGCACGGGAACGTCGACCAGATCTATGAAGAGGCGGCCACGATGTGGCCGGGGCTCTTTGACTCGGAGCGCGTTTCCCATCCGGGCGACCAGCTGCGGGAGATCGACGATGTGCTCAACAGAATCTACATGATCGACGAATACAACCCGAACGACCGGTATATGCATCAGGCGGCGCAGAGCGTCGCAAACGAGATCATCGAGCAGTTTTTCGATACGCCGGAGCAGAAAACGTTTGCGGACCGGCAGGCGAAGAAGCACGACCAGCAGAAGACGCACTACCTCAACCAGATCAACGAGCTGCGCAAGGCCAATGACACGCGCATCGCGGAGCTGCGGGCGCAGAACCGCAAACGGCTGCAGGAAGCCATAGCAAGAGAGCGCGAGAAACGCGACGAGCAGATTGCGCGGCTGAAAGACAGGAACGCGGCCGATAAGGCGCGCCGCGAGGAAAGCGCGGCTGTGGCGAAATACCGTCCGCGCATCGAGCAGAAGGCGAAGCGCCTGAGTGATTGGCTGCTGAAAAACAGCGATAAGGAGCACATCCCGGAGCCGTTGAAGCTGGCGGTGGGCGAGTTCCTGGAATCCATCGACTTTACAAGCAAACGGGCGCTGGGCGGCGGCGCGCTGACGAAAAAGGACATTCAGCGTTCGCTCCGGTATACTGACCGGATGCAGAAGCTGCTGGAAAGCCTGCGTGGACAGAACGAGGACGGTACGAGCGACCTCGGGCTGTATCTGGACATTCCGGATGGATTCCTCGATGAGATGCAGAAACACATCAACACTGCATCCGCCATCATCAGCCAGAACCCGGGCGAGAACGTTGTGAACCGGATGAACGGTGAGCAGCTGCAGCAGCTCGACCGGATGCTCACGATCCTGACGCGCAGCATCCAGAACGCGAACAAGCTCAAGGCGAATGCGCACTTTGAGACCGCTCGGCAGGCGGCGCAGGCGACGGTGCTGGATCTCGAGCGGCTGGGACAGGCCAAAGGCAGAACGAAGGCCGGAGAAAAGGTGGCTGGTTTCTTTAACTGGGAGAACACGACGCCGTACTACGCTTTCCAGCGCTTCGGTGAGGGCGGCAAGGCGATCTTCGAGGCACTGTCGGCCGGCTGGGATCAGATGGCATTCAACACGAAGAAGGTCATGAGATTCACGGAGCAGACCTACAAGCCGGAGGAAGTGAAGGCTTGGTCGAAGGAAACGCACACGCTCAAGCTTGAGAGCGGAGAGACCGTGAAGATGACGACTGCGCAGATGATGGCGTTTTACTGCCTGTCGAAGCGCGAGCAGGCCATCGGCCATCTCCTTGGCGGCGGTATGCGCGTGGAGGACATCCAGAACAGCGGGCGCAAGGGGAACATCAAGCAGGCAAATCCGTTCCTGCTGACGCAGGAGGACATCATCAAGATCAACGGCGCGCTCACAAAGCGGCAGCGTGAGGTGGCGGACAAGCTGCAGAAGTACATGACGCAGCAGGGCAGCGAGTGGGGCAACCGCGTGTCGATGGAGCGCTTCGGATATCGCGCGTTCACGGAGGAGAACTACTTCCCCATCGAGACGATGGACTCCGAGCGCGACGAGAGGGGTGTTCCGCAGAAAGAGAACGATATGTTCCGCCTGCTGAATATGTCCGCGACGAAGAGCCTCGTCTACAAGGCAAACAACGCGCTCGTTGTACGCGACATCTTCGACGTGTTCAGCAACCACATGGCGGACATGGCGAAGTATGACGCGCTGGCGCTGCCGATCCTCGACGCGATGAAGTGGTACAACTACCGCGAGAAGCAGAAGCTCGAGAACGGCCACGTGCTCACGACGACGGTACAGCGGTCGATTGAAAAGGCATACGGCATGGATGCCAACAAGTATTTCACGACGTTCATCAAAGACCTGAACGGCGTGAACGAAGGCGGCCGCGGAGAAGGCTTCGCAAAGAAGATGCTCTCCAACTACAAGGTGGCGGCCGTGGCTGCGAACCTGCGCGTGGCGCTGCTGCAGCCGACGGCGTATGTGCGTGCGGTCGGTGTGATGAGCCCGAAGTATCTCGCAAAGGCGTTTACGGAGGGAAAGAGCGCCTACAAAGAAGCGGAGGCGAACAGCGGCATCGCGCTGTGGAAGCACATGGGCTTCTACGACACGAACATCGGCATGAACATCCGCGACCAGATCAAGAACGCCGGAACATGGAAGGACTCGACGGTCGAATTCCTCATGAAGGGCGCGGAATGGGGCGACCGGCTGACGTGGGGCCGTTTGTGGAACGCCTGCAAGGCGGAGGTAAGGGATAAGCAGAAGCTGACCGGCGACGCGCTGCTGAAGGCGACGGCCGAACGCTTCCGCGAGGTCGTCTACTCGACGCAGGTGGTGGACAGCACGATGACGCGCAGCCAGGCGATGCGCGGGAAGAGCGTGTACGGCTCCATCTCGACGGCCTTCATGTCAGAGCCGACGCTGTCGTACAACCTCGTGCTCAAGGCGTACACGGACTACACGACGGAGCTGCGCACGACCGGAGACAAGAAAAAGGCGTGGAACAACGCCAAGGGCAAGGTCGCGTGGGCGCTGGCAACCTACCTTGTGTCTGCGGCCGCCTCCGGCCTTGTAGAATCTGCTGTGGACGCTTGCCGCGACGACGATGAGTACGCCACGTGGCTGGAGAAGTACCTGAACGCGCTGATTGGCGCAAACTATGAAGAGGGCAAGTTTTCCGGCGTCCGCCCGTTTGACAACAACCTGTTCAGCGACGTGGACATTCTCTCGAAGCTGCCGATCCTCAAGGATTTCATGTCCATGATCTCCGGGTACGGGAACGACCGGATGGACACGGAATGGATCAGCAACCTGATCGACGCATATCGGATCTGGGACGAGACAATCAAGCTGGCGGCCGGGAAGCTGGATAAGCCGACGAGCGTGACATACAACGGTAACATGACGCTGTACGGCAAGATCTACAAGACGCTCAAGGCCATCTCGCAGACGACCGGTCTGCCGATCAGCGCGGCGAGCCGCGAGGTCGTGACGCTCTGGAACACCATCGCCGGAGCGGTCGGCAAGGGCGACGAGTGGACGATCCACACCTACGATTCCGGCCCGGAGAACCAGATCAAGTACGGCCTGTCCGACGGCTATCTCACGCGCGAAGAGGCGCAGCAGCTGCTGCTCGAAAAAGGGCTCGCAGACAACGAGGATGATGCGTACTGGAAGGTTGACAAGTGGGCGACCGGCGAAGGAAAGTACGACGAGGCGCTCGCTGCGGTGCTCAGCGGAGACAAGGCCGCATTTGATGCGCAGGCAAAGGAGCTGAAAGAGCACGGCATCGGCGAGAAGCAGCTGCAGTCTAAGGTACGCTCGCAGACGGAGAAGTGGTACGTCGGCGACGACGACGGAAAACGCTCGGTCACGAAGGAGCAGGCGCTGAAGATCCTGCAGCAGTACGGAGGGAAAGACGCCGACGAGGCGCAGAAACTGGTGCAGGAGTGGACGTGCAAGGTCGTGACCGGCACGGACTACGACGACATCAAGGATCTGTATCTCGACGGGAAGCTCACGCGGTCTCGCGCGGTAGACATGCTGGTGCGCTACGGCGGGATGACGCAGGAGGATGCGCAGAACAAGATCGACACGGCGGACTTCGTCAAGGCACATCCGGAATGCGACGGCATCAGCGTCGAGGCCGTGCAGAAGTACAACGAGCAGGCGAAACCGGCCGGCCTTGACGCGGGGACGTTCTGGGAAGCATATCAGTTTAAGAACGACGCAAGGACGACGCGCGACAGCAACGGCAAGGCCATCAGCGGTCAGGGAGCAATGGACAAGGTCGCTGCGTACATCGACGGGCTGAACATCAGTTCGGCACAGAAAAGCGCTCTGTTTTTGTGCTTCTACAGCCAGACCTCGCTCAACAAGATCCGCTGGAGCAATTAAATCCGGGGGAGGGATAGAAATATTCCTCCCTTTTTTATATTGTAGAAGCAGTGGAAGGGAGGGCCATCATATGACTATCACAATACGCTCGACGAACCGATCGAATAAGGAGGCGCTTAAATGGCCGAGGATGAATGGGCTTGAAATCATTCATGAGAAGTCAAAACAAGGAGGCGCAAGATGCAGATCATTCAGGCGTTTGTGACGCAAAACCCACTGTATAAGCAGTATACAAAGATCCCGGTGCGCAAGCTGGTGCTGCACAGTGTGGGATGCCCGCAGCCGAGCGCCGCCGTCTTTGCGCGGCAGTGGCAGACGGCGCGGTATTTTGCGCATGCCGTGCTGCAAGCGGACGGCACGGTGTATCAGGTCGCGCCGTGGGATTGCCGACTGATGCACGTCG
>OGYM01001218.1_pt1 | contig 19078 bp, 20 predicted proteins | sample 1576491 | NCBI WGS metagenome assembly OGYM01 (sample SAMEA3541515, study PRJEB24748) | human gut metagenome | biome: human gut; feature: human-associated habitat; material: faeces | place: China | collected 2012 | reverse complement strand
ACTCTCTTTCAATATTTTTTCAATCTGTTTGTGACATATCTATTTTAAACCTATAATTGCAAATATCAGTATTTATAATATCTTATTTGTGAAATTTCTTGACACTAATATATAATATTGTCTCTTCCTTATTTAATGGCATACCACCCAAACATATACATATAAACTTTGCGTAAACTTTTTTGTTTTTTTGAATATACTATTCATATAAAATACAATAACGGAGGTTAATTTTATGTGTGGTTTTGTTGGTTTTGCTAATTTAAAAGAAAATATTTCTTCTAAAACTAATATTTATAATATGAATGAATCAATTTCTAAAAGAGGTCCTGATGAAGATGGATATTATTACGAGGAGCACATTTGTCTTGGTCATAAAAGATTAATTGTTGTTGACCCTGATGGTGGTAAACAGCCTATGAGTGCAATGAAAGATGGTAATCTTTATACTATTGTTTATAATGGTCAATTATACAATACAAAAGATCTTAGATCTGAACTTGAAGAAAATGGTTTTACTTTTGATTCATATTCAGATACTGAAGTACTTTTGAAAAGTTTTATTTTTTGGAAATATGATGTTGTAAAAAAACTGAATGGTATTTTTTCTTTTGCAATTTGGAATAGTAAAAAAAATGAGCTCTTTTTAGCTAGAGACCATTTTGGAGTTAAACCTTTATTTTATACTATATATAATAATACACTTGTATTTGCCTCAGAAATAAAGGCTTTATTTAAATACCCAGGTATTGAGGCTAAATTAGATGAACAAAGTATTGCTGAACTTTTTGGAATTGGTCCGGCACGAACTGCTGGTCTTGGTATATTTAAAAACATTTATGAAATTAAACCTGCTCATTTTGGAATATTTAATGAAAATGGTTTACATATTGAAAGATATTGGAAGCTTGAAAGTAAAGTTCATACTGATAACCTTGGAAAAACTTGTGATAATGTGCGTTTTTTACTTGAAGACAGTATAAGTAGGCAACTTGTTTCTGATGTTCCTTTATGTACATTTTTATCTGGTGGTCTTGATTCAAGTATAATTACATTATATGCATCAAAATATTGTAAAAAGCATAATCTTCCACCTTTAAATACGTATTCGGTTGATTATGTAGATAACGATAAAAACTTTGTAAAAACTGATTTTCAGCCCAATTCAGATAATTACTACATTAATTTAATGACTGAAAAACTAAATACAAATCATCATACTGTTGTTTTAGATACACCAGAACTTGCATCTGCTCTTGAAGATGCTATGATTTCCCGCGATTTTCCTGGTATGGCTGATGTTGACTCTTCTTTACTTTTATTTTGTAAAAAAGTAAAACAAAATGCAACAGTATCTTTAACTGGTGAATGTGCTGATGAAATTTTTGGTGGTTATCCGTGGTTCTTTAGAGCTGATGCTTTAAACAGTAATACTTTTCCTTGGTCAATTGCTATTACAGAAAGACAAAATTTGTTAAATCCACAAATTGCATCTAAAGTAAATTTAAAAAATTATATTGACTATAGATATCAAGAAAGTTTAAATGAAGTTGATATTCTTGATGAAGATTCTATGGAAACTGCTGAAAAGCGAAGAATTTCACATCTTACATTAAATTGGTTTATGCAAACACTATTAGATAGATCAGATAGAATGGCAATGTATAATGGATTTGAACTTAGAGTTCCTTTCTGCGATTACCGTTTAGCTGAATATGTATGGAATATTCCTTGGGAGATGAAAGCTTTACACGGTCGTGAAAAAGGATTACTTAGATATATTATGAAAGACCTTTTACCTGAAGAAATTGTTGATAGAAAAAAGAGCCCATATCCCAAAACTTGGAATCCAACTTATTTAGCTACTGTTAAAGATATGCTTACTAAAATTATGAATGATTCGAATGCTCCAATTAATAATTTGCTTAATAGAAATTATATCTTAGAAATTTTAGAAACTGATGGTAAAGCATTTACTCGTCCTTGGTTTGGGCAACTTATGACAGGACCACAGCTTATGGCCTATTTGTGTCAAGTTAATATGTGGCTTGAAAGATATAATCCTAGTATTGAAATTTAAAAAAAGTCGCTTTATGCGACTTTTTATTTACCCCTCCTGTGGTGGATTTATTATATTTTGTATATCTTCATCATTTTTTAATTCATCTGCTATATAGCTAAAAGATTTTTTGTTTTGTTTTACTGCCGCTAATGCTATGTCTTTATCTGCTCTTAGCCTTTGACTAGCATATTTTAATATTATTGCCTTATTGGTTACTGCTGAAAGGACTACATCTTTATCATCTCTTAGTTTTTGACTAGCATAATATAAAATTTGGCCATCTCTTTGAGCAGCTTTTAATACAACTTCTTTGTCAGCTCTTAGTTTTTCGCTTGCATAGCATAATACCCAACCTTTTATTTCAACAGCTGCAAGTAAAACATCTTTGTCGTCTTTCAATCTATCACTTGCAAACTCTAAAGCTCCACCATCGCATTTTACCGCTTCTAGTACAAGCTCTTTGTCATTTTGTAATTCTGGTGACGCCCATTCTAGTAATAAACCATCTGCCTTTACATATTCCATAAATTTTTGTTTATCTTTTGAATTTGATTTTACTTCTTCAATATCATATTCCATAACATTTCACTCCCTTTATTTAAATGTAAAGTATTAAACAAAAAATTATGTTACTCTCCTACTTTATATTCAAACTCTTCCATAAATGGAAACATTTCAAAAATTCTTTTGTGAGTTACTATTTGCATTCTTGGTTGTGGATTTTTTGGATGGTCTGATAATAATTTTTGTGTATAGCAGTTTTCTGCTGTTTTAAATACAACATATCTATTTCTTACATATGTAAAAAATATTTGATATCCATTATTTAAATCATTTTCAAAATCTTCAAATGTATATTTTTTATTCATATTCGCTCCTGTACTATTTTTATTTTATCATTTCTTCAAATTCTTCTTCTGTAATTACTGTTACTCCTAGATTTTGTGCTTTTGTTAATTTGCTTCCTGCATCTTCTCCAGCTAATACATATGATGTTTTTTTAGAAACTGAACCAGATGTTTTTCCTCCCAATTTTTCAATTATATCACTAGCTTCATCTCTTGAATATTTTGAAAGAGCACCTGTTAATACAAAAGTTTTGCCTTCAAATCTATTATCAGTGTTTTCCTCTTCCAACGATTCCATATTTACTCCCGCTAGTTTTAATTTATTTATTAAATCGATTGATTGCTCTTCTCTAAAAAATTCATATATACTTTTCGCTGTAATTTCTCCTACATCATTTTGCACACTTAGCTCTTCTATAGATGCATTCATTAGGTTGTCTATTGTCCTAAATTTTCTAGCTAGATTCTTTGCTGATTTTGCTCCAATATGACGAATTCCTAGTCCTGTTATTAATTTAAATAAATCATTGCTTTTACTTTTTTCAATAGCATCAATTAAATTTTGTGCAAATTTTTTTCCATTCTTTTTTAATGATGCAACATCTTCTAATTTCAAACTATAAATATCTGCAATATTATTTATTAATTTTTTATCTAACAATTGTTCTATTATGCTATAACCTAGACCATCAATTTCCATTCCTTCTTTTGAAGCAAAATGTACAATGTTTCTTAAAGCCTTTGCACTACATTCAATTCCAGTACATCTTGTAACAGCTTCACCATCTTCTCTTATTGTTGGAGCACCACATACTGGGCATACTTTTGGCATTATAAACTCTTTTTCTTCTCCAGTTCTTTTTGATTTTACAGCCTCTACAACTTCTGGAATAACATCTCCAGCTTTTTGAATTATTACTCTATCACCTATTTTTAAATCTTTTTCCTTTATAAAATCTTCATTATGCAATGTTGTTTTTGATATTGTAGAACCTGCAACTTTTACTGGCTCTAATATTGCCATTGGTGTTATTGCTCCAGTTCTTCCAACTTGACATATTATATCCCTTAACAAGGTTTCCTTTTGCTCCGGTGGATATTTATATGCAATTGCCCATCTAGGGGTTTTAAAAGTTGTTCCAAGCTCTTCACGATAATCTAAATTATCAACTTTAATAACAGCTCCATCTATTCCAAAAGAAAGATTTTCTCTGTCTTCTCCTATTTTTGTAATTGCATCAATTGCTTCATCTATATTATTACATAAAATTCTGACTGGATTAACATTAAATCCAAGTTTATCTAAATAATTCAATTGTTCATAATGAGAATTAAATGGATTATTTTCTAGTTTTTGAACATTAAAAATAAATATATCTAAAGGTCTTGTTTTAGTTATTTTTGAATCTAATTGTCTAAGTGAACCTGCTGCAGCATTTCTTGCATTTGCAAATAGTGATTGTCCTAAAACTTCACGCTCTTCATTTAACTTTTCAAATTCTTTTGAACCTATAAAAACTTCGCCTCTTACAATTATATTTATTGGCTCTTTAAGCTCTTTTGGAATAGATTTAATTGTTAGAGCATTTGCTGAAACATCTTCACCAATTAAACCATTTCCTCTTGTAGCAGCTCTTACAAATTTTCCATCTTTATATTCAATAGCCATAGATAAACCATCAATTTTAGTTTCTACAACATATTTTAAATTTGCCCCACCATCATGCAATTGTTTTTTTACTCTATCATCAAAATCTCGTAATTCATCATAAGAAAAAACATCTTGCAAGCTTTGAAGAGGAACTTCGTGTTCAACTTGTTTAAATCCTTCTTTTACATGTCCACCAACTTTTTGAGTTAATGATTCTTTATCAATTAATTCTGGAAATTGTTTTTCTAAACTTTTAAGCTCATTCATCATCATATCATATTCATAATCAGTTATTTCTGGTTTATCTTCATCATAGTATTTTTTTGCATGATATTCTAATGTAGCTCTAAGCTTTTTAATTCTTTCTTTTGCTTCAATATCATTCATAATAAATTCATTCCTCTCACATTCTCACTCAAGAAAATAATCAATTCAAATAATTTTAGTATTATAATAGGTAACAAAAGGGTAAGAAAATCTGTCCCTTTTTCCTAAATATGGGAAAAGAGAACCATCCCCTTTTCCCCTTTTTTTCTATTTGTCTAATAATAAATCTTTTCCGTTTTTTATGTATTCCCAGCCTGAAAAGATTGTTGCTATTACTGATATTAATAGCATTGTTGTACTTGCAATGTTTATGATTAAATTTATTCCAGATAAACTTCCATCTAAAAATTTTCCAAATGAGTTAACATCAATTAATGCAATAATTAATCCTAACATTTGTGTAACAGTTTTTAATTTTCCCCATATAGATGCAGCAATTACATTTCCTGATTTTTCTACAGCTATTAGTCTGTATCCTGATACTATAAATTCTCTAAATAAAACAATTATTGGAATCCATGCTGGTAATTTTGTAGCTTCTACTAACATTATCATTGCAGCTAATACTAGAATTTTATCTGCTATTGGATCTAGGAATTTTCCAAATGTTGTTACTTCGTTTCTTGACCTTGCTAAATATCCATCTAGTTTATCAGTAATTGAAGCTATTATAAAAATTAAATCTATTAATAACCATGTTATTGGTATATTAAACATTTCGCCATCTATATTAAAGAATGGTATTATTACCATTATTGGTACTAATATTATTCTAAAAATAGTTAATTTATTTGGTAAGTTCATAAGCAATTCCTTTCTGCTAAATAATTTCATTATTAGCACTTAATTTTATAATTAAATCCATGTTATCATCTTTGGCAGCTTTATTTTTTCTTATCATTCCACATTTTTTGCACTTAAATATTATTACATATCCTTTTTTAGGATTTAGTTCTATACCTATTGGTTCTAAATCTCCATGACATGTTTCCTTTCTGTCACCTGGGTTTACATCTACATGTTTTGAGTGTAAACAATATGGACAATGATTTCTACAAGTATATCCAAGTTTTTCTACTTTTCTTCCACAATTTTCGCAAACAAAGCTTTCATCTATTTTTGTAAATAAACTATCTTCCATGTTTCATTTATTCCTTTCCATATTTGTTATAATTATTTGTTTATGATGTAGTTGCTTTAAAAATAATTATTATATCATATTTTTATAATATACTATCTTCTGCACTACCCAGTTTTATAGATTTTGTCCTTTATCGAATTTTTTTATTTTTCGTAAAATATACTTCCACCTATAAATTCTCTTAATAATGAATTTGTTGGTACATATTCTGATGGAACCGATTCAAAATATTCTAGTAATGATAGTAATTTTTTTGCCTCTGAATATTCTGGCATTGTGTTATTTATTTCTTTTAATAATGGAACTGCATAATCTTTTAATACTGCAATTTCATATATTAGTGATGAATTAAACATACTGTCTGCTTCTTCTTGATATGGGAATATGTTTTTTTCTTCTCCTCTATTTACAGAATCCCACATTTTTAATGTATGTAATGCACTATACCCTCTGAATTGATGGTCTCTTACTATTCTTCTTATTAATCTTGAATCTGTTGTTGAAATTCTATTGTTAAAGTCTAGGTTTAAAACAGTTAAACAACTTATATAAATTTTGTATTTTTGGTCTTTTGGTATTAAACTTGTTAGTTTATCGTTTAAACAATGAATTCCTTCAATTACTAAAATTTGATCATCTTTTAATCTCATTTTTTCACCATTGTATCTTTTTGTTCCTACTTCAAAATCAAATGTTGGAACATCTATTTCTTCACCATTTAATAGTTTTAATATGTGTTCATTGAATAATTTTGTATCTATTGCTTCTATACATTCAAAGTCATAATTTCCAAATTCATCTTTTGGATTATTTTCTCTTTCTACAAAATAATTGTCTACTGATATTGTTACAGGTTTTAGCCCATTTAATCTTAACTGAATTCCTAGTCTGTGTGCAAATGTTGTTTTTCCAGATGATGATGGTCCTGCTATTAAAACAACCTTTACCTTTTTTCTGTTTACAATATCATCTGCTATTTTTGCCATTTTCTTTTCGTGTAATGCTTCATCTAGCAATATGTACTCTTTTATTTTTTTTCTTTTTATAATTCTGTTTAATTTGTATAGTGTCTGTACGTGAAGAGTTTCGTGTAAGTTTTCATACTCATCTAATGTTTCTAATAATTTTTTATTTTCTTCAAATACTGGTAATTTTGTTATATCTTTTTTATTTGGATATCTTATTAATATTCCATTGTGATATTTTATAATTTCATATATTTTTGCAAATCCTGTTGATATTGGTAAAATTCCATAAAAATAATTGTAGTAATCTTCGCAGTAATATAAACTTACTGTATCTTTATAACCATCTTCTATTTGTAATCTTCCTTTTTCATTTCTTTCCTTGTAATAAAACTCTTTTGCTTCTTTTTTTGTCATTACTTTTTTTATTATTGGAATATCTTTTTCTACAATTTCTTTAAATTTTTTATTTATTTTGGCTATCATTTCATCATTTACTTCAGCATCAATTACTTCACAAAGCATTGAATTTGATAATTGAAAGTTTATTTCAGTTTTTGCATTTGGATATAATTCCTCAAATGCTTTTGATAAAATATAAATTAATCCCCTTCTATATACTCTCATTCCATCTTTATTTGAAATATCTATTAATTCTATTTTTCCGTTTTCCTCTATTTTAAAATCTAATGATTTAACCTCATTATTAAATCTACAAGCTATTATACCTTTTTCTTTTATTTTATCTTTAAATAACTCGAATACAGTTATTGGTTGTGTTTTTATTTTATTTTCATTATAAGTAATCTCTATCATATCTTCCTCCTTTAGTAAATATAATATCTATAAATAGAAAGAAATTATTATGACATTTTTTTACATTTTTTTCACTTTATAAAATCCCACTATTTATTGATATTTGTGCAGTTAGATTAGTACCCATATTTTATAACTATATTTTTTTTTAGTCAAGTAATTGACAAATAATATTTCTTTGTATATTATATATTTATTAGAAATTGAAGGAGGATTTATTATGAGTAAATTTTGTGAAAATTGTGGTGCAGAATTAAAAGACACAGACAAAGCTTGTCCAAATTGTGGTGCCCCAGTTGAAGAAAAAACAAAAAAGGATGTTAAAGTTGAAAATACTGACACAACTACAGCTAACACAACTACTTCAAACACAACAACAAATGAAGTAAAAGAAAAGAAAAACAACACAAAACTTTATGCTATTATTGGAGGAATTGCTGCTGCAGTAGTATTATTAATAATTATAATTGCCATTGCTTGTAGTGGTGGTTACAAAAAACCAGTTGACTATATGTTTACAGGTATGGAAAAAGCAAGTGCTAAAACATTTTTAAAAGCTTTCCCTAAAGTTATGCAAGACGATTTAGAAGATAAATTTGATGATGATGCAATGGATACTTTAAAAGAAAAACTTGAAAAACAATATGGTGATAAAATAAAAATTACATATAAAATATTAGACAAAGAAAAAATTGACAAAGATGACCTAGAAGATATTCAAGATTCTTTAGAGAAAAAATATGATGATGCTAAAAAGAGCGAAACAAAAGTTACAGCTGGTTATAAATTAACTGTAAAAGCTACTATAAAAGGTAAAGATGACAAAGATACTGATTCTACAACAATAAATGTTTATAAAATCGGTGGAAAATGGTGTTTAGCTTCTCCATCATCAATATTCTAAAAATAAAAATCAACTCTTAGATGAGTTGATTTTTTATTTTTCTATTAAATCTCTTATACAAACTTCCATTTCATCAAAATTATCAACAAATCCTACTCTAGCAGTATTTGAATCTTCTAAATTTTGAATCCATACGGGTCTTGAATTATATTCAATTTCAACCTTCTCTTTGTTATTCAAAATTTCATAAATTCTCTTTATTTCCATATACCTACCTCCATACAAAAATTAATTTGATATCAGTATATGATAATTAAAAAAAATTATTCAAATTTTTGTGGAAAAAGTTAAGAAAGATGGAGTCAATTTGAGTTGTCAACGGGGACGGTTCTTTTTGACACATTTCTCTCAAAAAAATCTTTTGGGCAAAAAAATAAATGAAATGTGTCAAAAAGAACCGTCCCCGTTGACAACAAATTCCCCCATTAACCAAAAAAGAAGAAAAATTAAAATTTAATTTTTCTTCTTTTTTTTAAGATAATTTTTCTTTTATTTTTACTAACGTATTTAAAGCATCTATTGGTGTTAATTGATTAAAGTCTATTCTATCTATTTCGTGTGCTACTTCTGCTATTTTATAGTTGTACATATCTATTTGATCTGCAGATTCTTTTTTTGGTGTTTGTTCTATTATTTTATTATTTAATACATTTCTTCTTTCCAATGATTGTAATATCTCATTTGCTTTTTTGGTTACAACTTGTGGAACACCAGCTAATCGTGCTACATGCACACCATAACTTTCGTCTGTTCCCCCGTCTACAATTTTTCTTAAGAAGATTATATCTTCACCTTTTTCTTTTACTGCTATTGAGTAATTTTTTACACCTTCTACTTTATTTTCTAGCTCTGTTAATTCATGATAATGTGTTGCAAATAATGTTTTTGCTCCGCATTTTTCTTTGTCTGCAATAAATTCTGCAACTGCCCATGCAATTGATAGTCCATCATATGTTGATGTTCCTCTTCCTATTTCATCCAATATTACTAAACTATTTTTAGTTGCTTCTTTTAGTATTGTTGCTACTTCCATCATTTCAACCATAAATGTACTTTGTCCCATACTTAAATCATCAGATGCACCTACACGTGTGAATATTTTGTCCACTACACCTATTTTAGCATATGAAGCTGGTACAAAACTTCCTACTTGTGCCATTAATGTTATTAATGCAACTTGTCTCATATATGTTGATTTTCCGGCCATATTTGGTCCCGTTATAATTGCTAATCTATTCCCCTCTTCATCTAAATATGTATCATTTGGAACAAAATTGCTATTAGAAATCATTTTTTCAATTACAGGATGTCTTCCCTCTTTTATATCAATTACTCCGCCATTATCAACTTCTGGTTTTACATAGTTCATATCTTCTGCAACTGTTGCAAATGATACTAATACATCTAATGTTGATACTAATGTTGCTGTTTTTTGAATTCTTTGTATTTGCTTTTCTATTGATGATCTAATTTCGCAAAATGCATTATACTCTAATGTAACAACACGCTCTTCAGCACCTAATATTTGATTTTCTAGATTTTTTAGCTCTTCTGTTATATATCTTTCACAATTTGTTAATGTTTGTTTACGAACATATCTATCTGGAACCATAGATAAGTTTGATTTTGTAACTTCGATAAAATATCCAAATACTTTATTAAATCCAACTTTTAATCCTTTTATACCAGTTTGTTCACGCTCTTTTGATTCAAGCTCCAAAATCCATTTTTTACCTTCTGTTGTTGCTAGTTTCAATTTATCAATTTCTGGATCATAACCTATTTTTATTATTCCGCCATCTTTTACACCTATTGGAGGTTCATCAACTATTGATTTTTCAATTATTTCATATATATCATCTAATGTATCTATATTTTCATAGATTTCTTTTAATAATCCTGCACCTGTTGTGGATAAAACTTTTTTAATTTCTGGTAATTGTTTAACAGAATTTTTTAGTGAAATCATATCTCTTCCATTAGCATTTCCATATGAAATTTTTCCAGCTAATCTTTCTATGTCATATACCTTTTTTAATGCATCAATAACATCACCACGTAATATTATAGAATCTTTTAGCTCTTCAACAGCATCTAATCTATCATTAATTTCTTTTCTATCAATTAATGGATCATTTAACCATCTTCTTAATAAACGACCACCCATTGATGTAGATGTTTTATCTAATACCCATAATAATGTTCCTTTTTTGCTTTTATCTCTCATTTTTTCTGTAATTTCTAGATTTCTTCTTGCATTAATATCAAGGGCCATATATCGTGTAGTATTATATATTTTTATTGTATTTATGTGATCTAAGCTTGTTTTTTGTGTATCTTCAAGGTATTTTAATAACGCGTTTATTGCATAAATTGCTAATTTTTTATCAGAAAGATTTTTTATCTTTTCATTTTTATCATCAATTATGTTATACATTCCAGATAATAATTCATATTCACCATCAAATGATTCTTCAGATTCTTTTGAGATATATGTTTCAAAACGCTCTTTAATTTTTTCAATTTCAGTTTTACTATTGAACATCATATCACTTACAATAATTTCTGCTGGTGAATATCTTGAAATCTCGTCTAATAATCTCGCAAAATTATTATGTTCAACTATTTGAGTAGCTAAAAATTCTCCTGTTGAAATATCACAAACACTAATTCCAAAATATAGTCCGCTTTTATATATTGCCATTATATAATTATTTTTCTTTTCCTCTAATAAATTCGATTCTATAACTGTTCCTGGTGTTACAACTCTTATTACTTCTCTTTTAACAATTCCTTTTGCTTGTTTTGGGTCTTCTACTTGTTCACATATAGCAACCTTATAACCTTTTTCAATTAATTTTGCAATATATGAATCAGCTGCATGATATGGAATTCCACTCATTGGCGCACGTTTTTCTTGGCCACAATCTTTCCCAGTTAAAGTAAGCTCTAGCTCTCTTGATACAATTTCTGCATCTTCGAAAAACATCTCGTAAAAATCCCCTAGTCTGTAAAATAATACGCAATCTTTATATTGTTTTTTTGTTTCCAAATAATGTTGCATCATTGGTGAAAATTCTGCCATTTTATTTCCCTTCCTTATCGATTTAGTTTATTTTTTTAAAAAGTATATTTATATAAACTTTATATAAACTTTATAAAACTTCCCCTTTTAAATACCACATATGTTCTGATATTATTTTTAATTCTACTATATTTCCAATTAATTCATCTGATCCTTCGAAATTTACTACTTTATTTGTTTCTGTTCTTCCTGTTAGTATTTTGTCGTTTGTTTTACTTTTTCCTTCTACTAACACTTTTTGTTTTGTTCCTATATATTTTTTGTTGTTTTGATCTATTTGGATTTCTACTAATTGTTTTAATCTGTCAAATCTTTTATGCTTTATTTCATCTGGAATTTGATTTGGCATTTTGTCTCCTGGAGTTCCTACTCTTCTTGAATATATGAACATATATACTTGTTCAAAATTTACTTTTTCAACAACATCTAAAGTATCTTCGAAATCCTCTTCTGTTTCCCCTGGGAAACCAACAATTATATCTGTTGATAGCTCTAAGTTTGGAATTTTTGATTTCATTTTTTCCACTAAATTTAGATATTGCTCTTTAGTATATTTTCTATTCATTTTTTTTAAGACCTCTGTACTTCCAGATTGAAGTGGTAAATGAATTATTTTACATACTTTTTTACAATCTCTAATTGCTTCAATAACATCATCTGAAAAATCCTTTGGATGTGGTGAAATAAATCTTATTCTTTCTATTCCTGATATTTTATTTACAGCTCTCAATAATTCTGAGAATTTTGTTATTCCTAAATTACCATTTCCCTTATATGAATTAACATTTTGTCCCAATAAAGTTATTTCCTTATACCCTTCTTTTGCTAATTCCTCTACTTCATTTATTATATCTTGTGGATCTCTGCTTCTTTCCCTTCCACGTACATATGGAACAATGCAATATGTACAAAAATTATTGCAACCATTCATTATAGTTACAGATGCTTTTATTTTATCATTTCTTTTAATTGGTAGTCCTTCTATTATTTCACCATCAATATCTAATATATCTTGTATTTTTTCTTTATTACAAATTACACTATATAAATCTTCTGGTAATTTATGCATTGTATGTGTTCCAAATAGAATATCTACAAAATGATAACTTTTTTTAATTTTATCTACTATATGTTGCTCTTGCATCATACATCCACAAATTGCTATTATTGTACCTTTTTGCTCTTTTAATTTTTTAACTTCTCCTAATTTTCCAAAAAGCTTGTCTTCTGCATTTTCTCTTACACAACAAGTATTGAATATTATAAAATCAGATTCATTTATATTTTCTGTTTTAGAATAATTCATTTCCTCTAGCATTCCACATAGTTTTTCTGAATCATTTTCATTTAATTGGCATCCCATTGTAAAAATTGAATATTTTAAATTTTTACCTTCATTTATCTTTTTTATTTTTTCCATATATTCTTTTTGATTTTCTATATTCACTTTCATTCTCCTTTTCTTTAACGAGCCTATTTTACTACATTTTTTGATTTTTTTCAACAAATATTTGCAATAAAAGGGCAACAAAAAAACGAAATAGTTTTTTCTATTTCGCTTTTTATTGGATACCAAATTTCTTTTTGAATTTTTCTGCTCTTCCACCTGTTTTTTCAACTTTTAAGTTGTTTGTATAGAATGGATGACATTTTGAGCAAACATCAACTTTCATTTCTTTTTTTGTTGAATTTGTTTTCATTACATTACCACAAGCACATGTGATTGTTGCTTCTTGATAGTTTGGATGTATTCCTTCTTTCATTGTATATTCACCTCTCCTTTAATTATTAAAATAAAACTGTTTAATATAATATCACATATTTTTTTACTTTTCAATACCTTTATAGTTATTTTTGTTGTAAACTTTGAACGTAACGTGCTGAAGTTAGTAACTCATCTTTTAATGATGATTTTTTTACAAACTTTGTTATTACATTAAATAAACATGCAATGATTAAGATAAACATTAATAATTTCTTCCATATTTTTGCTAACATAACATTTCTCCTTTATATTAAGCATATGTCTATTATACTATATTTCTGAATTTTGTCAACCAGACTAAAAAAAATACTTATAAATTTTTAAATAATTACTTGATTTTTATTTAAATGTATGCTAGTATTATAAAAGTTTCATATAGGGGTATGGTGTCAATGGTTAGCATGATGGTCTCCAAAACCACAGGTCTGAGTTCGAGTCTTAGTACCCCTGCCAAACTTTTTTCAAAAATTTTATTCTATTTTTTCCATAAAACTATTTTATATTTTAAATTTTATGTTATAATTTTTATTATATTGTTAAAACATTTGTATTTTAAAGGAGTTTATGGAAATGATTAAAAATGTTACACAAAAATTTATTGATTTTAATTTAAAAATATCTGGAAAAATATTCCCTGAAAAATTTAATAATTTATTAAAAAAATTTTTAACTGTAGAAGTTGTTTTATATATATTTTTTGGTGTTTTAACTACAGTTGTTAATATTGGCGCTTTTGCTATTATTACATCATGTTTTAAATTGGAAGAAAATATATCTAATGCAATTGCAATTATTTTAGCCGTATTATTTGCATATTTTACAAATAAAGATTTAGTATTTAATTCAAAAGCTGAAAGCTTTAAAGAAAAAATACTTGAATTTTTTAAATTTATGCTAGGTAGAGCCTTCACAATGGTCGTAGAGCTTATTGGATTTTATTTGTTATTTAATATATTAGGAATTCAAAAATTAATAAGCAAAACTCTAATTACAGTTATAGTTATTATATTAAACTTTTTTATTAGCAAATTTTTTGCTTTTAAAAAATAATCTTTAATAAATTTTAAAAGATAGGAAATATAAATTTCCTATTTTTTATTTTATATATTTTTTGATTGGAGCGTGATTTATATTAATATTTTAAAATCCTACTTTTCTTTTATTATTATTTTCTCAATTATTATTATTGTATTCTTTTATCCCATTTTATCTTCTGATGCACTTACTACATCAAATATTTCATCTAATTCTGATTTTGAACATTTTGATTCATCTTTAAAAATTACAAAATCTACTAATGGCAGTTTTATTTGGCCTGTTCCTGGTAATACAAAAATTAGCTCTCCTTTTGGAAAAAGAAATTCTCCTACTAAATTTGCATCTTCTTTTCATAAAGGTATTGATATTCCAGCAAGTCCAGGAACTAATATTTTTGCAATTATGTCTGGAACTGTTGTTATGGCTAAATTTAATGGTGGTGGTGGATGTACTGTAACTATTCAAAATGGAAATCTTTTCACTTCCTATTGTCATGTTTCACCAAACTTTATTGTATGCCCTGGGCAATATGTTTCTCAGGGTGATTTAATAGCTCAAGTTGGTCCTAAAAATGTTTATGGATTTGCAGATAATAAATATTATGATTCTAATGGGAATCCAACAAATGGTGCAACTACCGGGCCACATTTACATCTAGCTGTTAGAGAAAATAATGAGTATAAAAATCCTTTGGATTTTATAAATTATTGAGATTTAAATAAAAAAAATCCAAATTGATATTTCTATCAATTTGGTATAAATTTAATTTTATATGTCTTCATCATCGTCATCACTGTTATGTTGTTGTTTAAAACCACAACCTCCACATGATGGGCAATTTCCAAAACATTCAGCATTATTCCCTATTTCATCTTCTATATCGCCATTTAAATCAAGCTCTATTATATTGTGACATTCTGGACATTCAATTTCATTATCTTCATTTTCGTTTATTTCTGCCATGAATTCGTTATTACAATATGGACATACGATTTCGATTTCTAAATCGTCATCGTAAATGTCTTTTTCGATTACATCAATTACATTTTGAACTTTTGCTAATTTATTTTCTATGTTTTTTTGCCCTTTTTCTATATCAGTAACTCGTTCATTTATAACTTCACTTAGTCTATCAATAATATCTATAAATATTATTGATACTTCTGATAATTTACTTTTGACAAATTCAAGCTCCTTTTCATCAGTAATTTTTGCATCTATTTCGTCCATTATTTGACGATATTTATCACTTAATTCAGACATATTAAATTCCTTTCTGATTAAACTCTTTCCATATATTCACCAGTTCTTGTATCTATTTTTATAACATCTCCTATGTTAACAAATAGTGGAACTGATATTTCATAACCATTTTCTAATGTTGCTGGTTTTCCAGATGTTGTTGTTGTATTTCCTGAGAATCCAGGTTCTGTATATGTTACTTCTAGTTCAACAAACATTGGTGGTTCTACTGCAAAAACTTTTCCTTTATATGATAATATTTTAACATTCATATTTTCTTTAATGAATTTTAAGCTATCTCCTAATTGTTCTTTATTTAAAGGCATTTGCTCATATGTTTCATTATCCATAAAATAGTATAAATCTTCATCATTGTATAGATATTGCATTTCTCTTTTTTCAATTTCTGCTCCAGGATATTTTTCTGATGGATTGAATGTTTTTTCAATAACTGCTCCTGATATTACATTTTTTAATTTTGTTCTAACAAATGCAGAACCCTTTCCTGGTTTTACATGTTGGAATTCAACTACTTTAAAAACATTTCCGTCCATTTCGAATGTTGTTCCATTTCTAAAATCTCCTGCCATATATACTTCTGCCATTATAATTTCCTCCTTAAATTTTTTTCATATTTATATATAATACACTATTTTAGCTTAAAAATCAATACTGTCATTGATTTTTTTATGTTATCTTCTTTTATGTTACACTATAACATAATTTTTATCTGATTTTGTTAAGCTTATTGCTGAATATTTTGATATTAATAAAGTATCTTCTATTCTTACACCAAATTTATTTGGTATATATATTCCTGGCTCATCTGTTACAACCATATTTTCCTTTAATAAAAAGTCAACTCGTGTTCCGAAAAAAGGATATTCGTGAATATCTAATCCAACTCCATGGCCTATGCTATGTAGCATATCAAATCCATTTAATTTAAAGTCATTTTCAACTGATTTTGATAGTAATTTTATATTTGCTCCTTCTTTTAAATTTTCTGCTACTTGTATTTGATTTTTTAGTACTAAGTCATATATTGGTTTTACATATTGAGGAACAAAACCTGCAAATATTGTTCTAGTCATATCAGAGCAATATCCCTTATATTTGCATCCCATATCAATTGTAATTGGATCACCTGGTTCAATTAATTTATCTGTTGGTACTGCATGTGGCATTGATGAATTTTTTCCTGACGCTACTATTGTATCAAAAGCTAATTCATCTGCCCCATTTTTTAAGAAAAAGTTTTCTATTTCATTTGCAATTTCTTTTTCTGACATTCCAACTTTTATAAAACTTTTTAAATGTTCAAAACAATCATCTGTAATACTACAAGCTTTTTTTATTTTTTCAAGCTCTTCTTCTTCTTTTATCATTCTTTGTTTTTCAATAATTCCTTCTGTTTCTTCGAAATTATTTATTCTAAATTTATGCATGTATTCTTTATATTTTAAATATGTTAAATGTGATTCTTCAAATCCAACATTTTCGCAGAATAAAAAGAAATTTTCATAATCATCAAGCATTAAATCTTTTATATTATAAGCAACAATTCCATCTTCAATTGTTAAAATTGCATTTACATGCTCTATATATCTACTATCTGTTAAAAATATATTTTCTTTTCTTGTAATTAACAAAATTCCTTCTGCTTCAATATTGGTTAGATATTTTATATTAACAGGATTTGTTACTATCATACCTTGCATATTTAATCCGTTTAATTTATTTCGTAACCATTTTATTTTAGAATTCATACACATCCCTCTTTTACTTTTATACTTTATATTTTCCAAATGATAAAATTACAAATGGTAATATTATTAGAGTTTCAATTGGAACAAACATAACAATAAATGCTGAAATTACAATGAATGGACCAAAGGCTATATACTCAATTAAGTCTCTATGTCTAATTTTTTGAATAATTAATAGAACTATACTGAATAAAGCTGCTATTAAAAATGATATTATTGATATTGCTATAATTCCCTGCATTCCAAAGTATAAACCTAATGCAGCAATCATTTTGACATCTCCAAATCCCATTGTTTCTTTACCAAATATAAAGCCTCCAATAATTGTTATTGCTAAGAATATTAGACCTCCAACTATAAATCCTTGAAACATACTTAATGCTACATTCAAATTAAATATTCCATGTATAAATGTAAATATTAATCCGACTTCAAATATGGTTAAAGTTAATCTATTTGGAATTATTTGCATTTTATAATCTATGTAAAATGCAGATATAATCATTGGGGTTAATATCATATATTTTATTGTATTTACATCATTTATTCCATACCTATATAATATACCTAAATATATAATAATATGTATTACCATTAGTAAATATTTTGGTTTAGTTGATTTTAAATATTTTTTTGTATTTTCTATTGATAATATCTTTTTATGTTTTGGCAATATAAAATTTAATAAATCACATATTTGGCCTGCCACAGCTCCTAATAATGCAACTATAACATATGCAATTATATTTATATCATTTATGTACATTTTATTCCTTCTCTTTCTGCATTTTTTTGAAGTATCTATTCATAATGCATCTTTCTATAGGTCTTTTCACTTTTGTTATAAATATGTCTTTTTCGTTTATGGGTTCAACTAATATTGAAAACATATTACATCTATTTGCTCCAATAACATCTGTCATAATTTGATCACCTACTGCAGCAACATTTTTTTCGTTTAAATTCATTTTATTTTTTGCTTTTAAGAAACCTCTTTTAAATGGCTTTTTTGCGAAATAAAAATATGGAATATCTAATTCTTCAGATACCTTTTTAACTTTTTCGTGATTATTTGAATTAGATACTATACAAAACTTAATGTTTTCCTTTTTTAAATTATCAACCCATTTTTTTATCTTTTGGTCTAAATTTCTATGATAATCTATTAAGGTATTATCCACATCTAATATTAGTCCTTTTATGTTATTTTTTCTTAATATTTCTATTGTTATTTCTGTTACATCCTTGCAAAATAAATTAGGATATAATACCATTTTATCACCTCATTTTTTCATACATATATTATCAATATATTAAGTATTTGTCAACTTTAAGAATATAATTTTTATTTTGTCTAAAAAGAACAGATGACCTCAATTTTCAAGACCACCTGCTTTTGATGTGTCAATCTGAAGTGCGGAAAAAAATACCACAGTGTCCCTATCTAGTTTTTTACGATTTTTTG